>CDZD01049566.1_pt1 | contig 116948 bp, 95 predicted proteins | sample 554771 | NCBI WGS metagenome assembly CDZD01 (sample SAMEA3182069, study PRJEB8094) | gut metagenome | biome: human; feature: gut; material: Stool; isolation source: human stools | place: Canada | collected 2011-11-08
ATAATCAGGGATTTAATTTATAGAAGTCCCCTTAAGATACACACAAATTTCTAATAACTACTATTTATGTTACGTAAAATCAGACTAACACTTGCTGTCCTGTTCTTCGCACTCATTACGTTGCTGTTCCTCGACTTTACGGGAACGTTGCATACGTGGTTCGGCTGGATGGCTAAAATTCAGTTTCTGCCTGCCCTGCTGGCTCTCAACGTGGGAGTAGTGCTGGCGCTGGTAATCCTCACGCTATTGCTGGGACGTGTCTACTGTTCGGTCATTTGTCCGTTGGGAGTATTTCAGGACGTAGTGGCCTGGTTTTCCAAAAAGACCAAGAAGAACCGTTACCGCTACTCGCCCGCCCTGTCGTGGCTGCGATACGGTGTATTGGGAGTATTCGCCGTCGCACTGGTGGCAGGTGTGCACTCGTTTGTCGCCCTATTGGCTCCTTACAGTGCATACGGACGTATTGCCAACAACCTGTTTGCTCCCCTCTACCAGTGGGGAAACAATCTGCTGGCCTACCTGGCCGAACGTGCCGACAGTTATGCGTTCTACGATACCACCGTGTGGCTGAAGAGCGTCCCGACTTTCGTCATTGCAGCCGTTACCCTGGTAATCCTCATCGTACTGGCATGGAGAGGTGGACGAACCTATTGCAACACCATTTGCCCGGTAGGTACCATACTCGGCTTCTTGTCCAGATATGCTTATTTGAAGCCGGTTATCGACACGGATAAGTGCATCAACTGCAACCTTTGCGCACGTAATTGCAAAGCTTCGTGTATCGACATCAAGAATCATCAGATAGACTACAGCCGTTGCGTGGCCTGCATGGATTGTCTGGACAAATGCAAACACCAGGCATTGAGCTACAGACATCCGGTCAAAGCCGGAAGTGCGAAAGCAGAACCGAAAACCGAAAAAGACAGCTCACGTCGTGCCTTCCTGGCATCGTCGGCACTGGCAGCCTCAGCAGCCGTACTGAAAGCTCAGGAAATGAAAGTAGACGGCGGACTGGCTACCATTGAAGACAAAAAGATACCCAACCGTAAGACCCCCATCCTGCCACCGGGAGCGCAGGGAGCACGACACTTCGCACAACATTGTACCGCCTGCCAGCTTTGCGTATCGGTATGTCCCAACGAAGTACTGCGTCCTTCAACAGATCTGATGACACTGATGCAACCTTTCTCGTCGTACGAACGCGGCTACTGCCGTCCCGAGTGTACCAAGTGTTCGGACGTCTGCCCTACGGGAGCCATCAAACCGATCACGGTAGCCGATAAGTCGGCTATCCAGATAGGCCATGCCGTATGGATCAAACGGAACTGTGTGGTGAAAACCGACGGTGTAGAATGTGGCAATTGTGCCCGCCACTGTCCGACAGGCGCCATTACGATGGTACCTTCGAATGCCAACAATCCGGACTCGCACAAGTTCCCCGCTATCGACACCGAACGCTGTATCGGCTGCGGCGCCTGCGAGAACCTTTGTCCGGCACGTCCGTTCACAGCCATCTATGTGGAAGGACATGAACGCCACCGGATTATTTAATAAAAAAGAAGAACGGGCAGCAAGCAATAAGCACAAAACACCTGCCCGACTTCTATAACTTCTTTACGCTTTATTACTAAACACTTTGCAACAATGAACGATCAAAACCATCATAAAGACATTTCCCGCCGCGAGTTTCTGAAAATTGTAGGCATCAGTACAGCTACTGCAACCGTAGCGCTGACGGGATGCGGACCGAAGGATTCGAACTCGGCCTCGCTACAGGCACAGGGAGAAGTTCCGACCGACAAAATGACACTGCGCGAAAATCCGAAAACAAAAGAAAAAGTCTCCTTACTGGGATACGGATGTATGCGCTGGCCTACCCTGCCCGCTCCTGAAAAAGGCGGTAACGTCATCGATCAGGATGCCGTAAACGAACTGATAGATTACGCCATGGCACACGGCGTGAACTACTACGACACGTCGCCCGTATACGTACAGGGATGGTCGGAGAAGTCGACCGGCATCGCCTTGAAACGCCATCCACGCGAGAAGTTCTTCGTGGCCACCAAGCTGTCCAACTTCTCCAACTATACACGCGAGAACTCCATCGCCATGTACAACCGCTCGTTTTCGGAACTACAGGTAGACTACATTGACTACTATCTGCTGCACTCCATCGGTAACGGTGGCATCGAGACCTTCCGTGCCCGCTACATCGAAAACGGTATGATAGACTTCCTGATGAAGGAACGTGAAGCGGGACGTATTCGCAATCTGGGATTCTCGTTCCACGGAACCAAAGAAGTGTTCGACGAAGTGCTGGCCGTGCACGACCAGGTGCATTGGGACTTCGTACAGATACAACTCAATTACGTAGACTGGCAATACGCCTCGGGCAACAACGTAAATGCCGACTACCTGTACGCCGAACTGGAGAAACGCCATATTCCCGCCATCATCATGGAACCGCTGCTGGGTGGCCGCCTCTCGAAACTGCCCGAGCATCTGGTGGCACGCATCAAGCAACGTGGGCCTGAAGCAAGTGTAGCATCGTGGGCCTTCCGCTTTGCAGGCACGTTCCCCGGCGTTCTTACTGTATTGAGCGGCATGACCTACATGGAACATCTGCAAGACAACCTGCGGACCTACTCACCACTCGTACCACTGACCGACGACGATTTCGAGTTTCTGCAGCAGACAGCCGACCTGATGAAACAGTACCCTACCATCCCTTGCAACGATTGCAAGTACTGCATGCCCTGCCCCTACGGCATCGACATTCCTGCCGTACTGCTTCACTACAACAAATGTGTGAACGAAGGCAACCTGCCCACCTCGCAGGAACATGCCAACTATCGCGAAGCACGCCGCGCTTTCCTGGTAGGCTACGACCGCAGTGTACCCCGTCTGCGCCAGGCCAGTCATTGCATCGGATGCGAACAATGCAACTCGCACTGCCCGCAAAGCATTGACATCCCCAAAGAGTTGCACCGCATCGACCGATATGTGGAACAACTGAAACAAGAAACGCTGTAACAAAAACAAGAATGAAAGAACTGATAGAAATGCTTCACGCAGGAGGATACTCCTGCGTGATAGCTCATGGTGACTGCATCCGTACGTTCACACAACGGGGTGTAGCCGATCTGTATGACCTGTTGGTGACAGAGCCGGATTTTCTCCAAGGCGCTTCCATTGCCGACAAGGTAATCGGAAAAGCTGCTGCCTCGCTCATGGTGCTGGGTGGCGTAACAGAAGTCTATACCCGCACCATCAGTGAGCCAGCCCTCCGGTTGTTACAAGAAGCCGGCATCAAAGTAAGTTGCGACGAAGTGGTAGACCACATCATCAACCGCGACCGTACCGGATGGTGTCCGCTGGAGCAAGCCAGCCGTGACCTCCAATCGGCCAAAGAAATTTTCCCAGTTATAGAAAAATTTATCTCCAATCAGAGAAAAAAAGCATGAAGAAATTGAACCTGCTGGAAGGCATGTGTGCCTTCCTGTTCCTGACCGTTCTTCCTGTCCGTGGACAAGAAGACAGTACCCGCATTGCCCGCACGCTGACAACCGACGAAGTCGTTGTGACAGGCACCCGTAACGAAACCGATATACGCCACCTGCCCATGACCATCTCGGTGGTAGACCGAAAGCAACTGGAAAGCAATTACCAGCCTTCGGTGTTGCCAACACTGACCGAACAGGTTCCCGGCTTCTTTACCACCAGCCGAGGCATTATGGGCTACGGAGTATCGACCGGTGCTGCCGGAGGCATGAGCCTGCGAGGTGTGGGCGGAAGCCCTACAGCCGGTCTGTTAGTGCTTATCGACGGGCATCCGCAATACATGGGTCTGATGGGACATCCCATAGCCGATGCCTACCAGACGATGATGACCGAACGGGTCGAAGTGCTGCGTGGACCGGCATCGGTACTCTACGGTTCGAATGCCATGGGAGGCGTTATCAACATCGTCACCCGACAAATGCAGGAAGAAGGGACAAAGACCAACCTGCAACTAGGCTATGGCTCGTACAACACACTACAGACCGAGGTATCCAACCGCGTGAAGCACGGACGGTTCAGCAGCGTTGCTACCGGCTCGTATAACCGGAGTGACGGACACCGTCCCGACATGGAGTTTGAGCAGTATGGCGGCTACGTCAAACTGGGCTATGACCTCAGCAACCACTGGAAAGTGTGGGGCGACCTGAACGCCACTCACTTCAATGCCTCCAACCCCGGTACAATTGCAGCTCCTTACATCGACAACGACTCGCGCATCACACGCGGCATGGCATCGGCCGCCCTCGAAAACCATTACGACCGTACCTCGGGTGCCTTGAGTTTCTTCTACAACTGGGGACGCCACAAGATAAACGACGGTTACCATCCAGGCGAAGAGCCGCAGACTTCCCACTTCAACTCCAAAGACCGCATGATGGGAATCTCGCTGTACCAAAGTGCAACCCTGTTCGAAGGCAACCGCATCACAGCCGGATTCGACTACCAGCACTTTGGCGGAGAATCGTGGTATCAGGTACTGGCAACAGGCGAAAAACAACCTCAGGTAGACAAACAACTGGATGAGTTTGCAGGCTACGTAGATTTCCGACAGAACATCAGCACCTGGCTGTCGCTCGATGCCGGCCTGCGCATCGACTACCACTCGCACACGGGTACCGAATGGATTCCACAGGGTGGTCTGGCCTTCCACCTGCCCCAGCAGGCCGAAATGAAGGCTATGGTAAGCAAAGGATTCCGTAACCCGACGATCCGCGAAATGTTCATGTTCTCCAAGAATCCTGACCTGAAGCCGGAAAGCCTCGTGAACTACGAACTGTCGTACACCCAACGCTTGTGCGACAACCGCCTGAACTATGGCCTCAACCTGTATTACATCAACGGTAAAAACATCATCATGGTAGATCCTTCGCAGCGCAAAAACATGAACTCGGGAAAAATAGAAAACTGGGGAGTAGAGACCAACATAGCCTACCGTTTCAATGCCCGCTGGCAAGCCAATGCCAACTACAGCTGGCTGCACATGGAGAACCCCGTACTGGCCGCTCCGGAGCACAAACTGTACGCAGGCGTCAGCTACCGGCAAGGCCGATGGACACTGACAAGCGGCATGCAATACATCAAAGGGCTTTATACCTCGGTTACGAAAGGACAGGAAAAACAGGAAAGTTTTGTACTCTGGGACTTGAATGCAAGCTATCGACTGTGTAACTTTGCAAGCCTTTTCGTGAAAGGAGAGAACCTGCTGGCACAACGTTACGAAATCAACGCCGGATACCCTATGCCGAAAGCGACTTTCATGGGAGGCATAAACGTGAACTTCTGACCCTAAAAAAGAGAAAAAAGCAATGAAAGATACGAGTGATAAGGCAGCACAATGGTTTGTCTTCTTCAAGGACAACCTGCTGATGCAGAAACAAGCTGATGGCACATGCACAGTGCCTACCGGCAACCAACTGCCCGTAGCGCCTTCCGAAGAACAGCATGTGCACCGGGTGACACTGCCTAATGGTACACAAGTCTACACCTTTTCCATCAATCATCCCATCGCAGAGACAGACCAATGGATCATGACCGGCCTGCGGGCTTCGTTCGACTATCTTCCGTTAGAAGAATATAAGGCTGCCGGAAAAGCTTACCAGATACTTTATTGGGATGCACACAGCCGCTACTGCCCCGTATGTGGCACAGCCACTGAACAACAGACAGACATCATGAAGAAATGTCCCCGATGCGGCAACGAAATGTATCCTCCCATTGCCACAGCCATCATCGTACTGGTACGTCGGGGTGAAGAGATTCTGCTGGTACACGCTCACAACTTCCGCGGCACCTTCTACGGGCTCGTAGCAGGATTTCTTGAGGCTGGCGAAACACTGGAGCAATGCGTCCGCCGCGAAGTGATGGAAGAAACCGGCCTGACCATCCGCAACATTACCTATTTCGACAGCCAGCCCTGGCCCTATCCCAGCGGACTGATGGTGGGTTTCTTTGCCGACTACGAAAGCGGAGAAATAAAATTGCAGAAAGACGAACTCAGTGCCGGTGCTTTTTATCATCGGGACAATCTGCCGGAACTTCCCCAAAAGCTGAGCATTGCCCGCAGACTGATTGAAGCCTGGCGGGAAGGGAAAGACCGACACTTAAAATAAGAGATACAGCCGGTCGCAGGACTCACAGATTATCGGCTTCTACTTTTGCTTTCAGTTTATTCAGACGGTCGATGGCCGCATTGTAGAACGGATCGGGATAGTGTGCTTTTATATCGCTGATATTCGACTGCAAATACATGGATGTATCAAAAACATATTCCGCATCGCTCAATTCCAACTCTTTAGGCAGTTTTACAGTTTGAGCCCATTCCAGTAAAGCCTTCACCGAAGACTCATCATAAGTATTTTTCGATTCTTCTGACATAGTTTTCTATTTTCTGGCAAAAGTAACAAAAAGATCGGTTATCGCATACTTTTTTCTTTTATGCTTCTACGTCAACTGTTCTTCCTGTAACTTACGACCGCCCACAAGTTGAAGCCTACAGCAAACAGGACCAACGCGCCTAATTGCGGAAGCAAATCAAGGATTCCCCCTCCACGAAGGTATACCGTACGCATTACTTCGACAAAGTATCGCAAAGGATTGATGTAAGTAATGGTTTGTGCCCAACGGGGCATGCTGTGAATAGGAGTAAACAAACCACTCATCAGTACCAGAATCAGAATAAAGAAAAACATGACAAACATGGCCTGCTGGAGCGTAGAAGAATAATTGGAAACCACCAGACCGAATCCGGATATCAACAGCAAAAAGATAATTGAGAAGAAATAGATGGTGAGGAAATGTCCTACAGGCAAAATGCCATACAATGCCCAGGCCAGCAAGAAACAGATGGAAAGTACCAGCAGCCCTATCAGCCAGTAAGGAATCAGTTTGGCAATGATGAAAGTAAATTTCCCGACCGGCGTCACATTGATTTGTTCGATAGTGCCCGCTTCTTTCTCACCGACCACATTCAGCGCCGGCAGTGCCCCGCATATCAGCGTCAGCAGCATTACCATCAATGCCGGTACCATAAAAAGCTTGTAATTGAGCCTGGGATTGAAAAGATTCAGCGTCTGTACTTCTACTTGAGGCAAACGGACAACGGAAGAAGCAGACCGCTCTCCTCCTTCTGCCAAATCACGGGCATAATCAGAAACAATAGAGGACAGATAAGAACTCCCCATACCTCCTTTTGTACCATTCACCGCATTGGCTGCAATCAGTAGGCGAGGACTACGACCCGTCATCCAGTCTTTCTCAAAATTACGTGGAATTTCCAATACAATATCCGCCATGCCTTCTTCGACATGTCGCAACCCTTCGTCGTACGTATCCGGACAGGCCTTGACATGAAAGTAGGTAGAAGCCATCACTTTCTCTACCAGCCTCCTCGACAATGCACTATGATCACCATCCACAATATCCAACCGTATGTTCTTTATCTCCAGACTGGCTGCCCAAGGCATCAGAATCATAATCATGCAGGGAAACAGCAGAATCAGTTTCGGAATGAACGGATTCCGGAAAAGCTGTTTAAACTCTTTTTCTATCAGATATTTTATCATAGCGGTTACTCCAATCTGTTTTTAAACTTCTTCAAACTGACTGTTATCAGCAGGACAGCCATCCCCGACAATATTGCAACTTCGGAAAGCACATTAACTACATCTACCCCTTGTATCATCAGTTTTCGCACAGCCTGTATATACCAGCGTGCCGGAATGAGAGCCGAAATGCCCTGAAGTATCCACGGCATACTCTCGACCGGGAAAATCATACCGGATAACAGCATTGTAGGCATCATCAGCATCAACCCCGAAGCCAACATGGCTGCCACCTGAGTCTGCGTCACCGTAGAAATGAGCAAGCCTAACGAAAGCGACACAAAAATGAAAAGCAACGACACTGCCACAAGCCACAACAAACTGCCCACTACTGGTACATGAAGCACATAAACCGATAGCAACAGGATGGTAGCAAGATTGACAAACGACAAGACAAAATAAGGAACTGCCTTCGACAGAATCAGAAAGAATGGCCGTACAGGTGATACTAACAACACTTCCATCGTGCCCGTCTCTTTCTCGCGTACAATCGATATGGAAGTCATCATGGCGCAAATCAGCATCAGGATGAGTCCCATGACGCCGGGCACAAAGTTGTAGACACTCTTCATCTGAGGATTATAAAGTAACTTCACTTCGGGTTGGATGGTTGGGACAGAAACACCAGCCGATAACAGTTGGCGCGTGGCAGCGGCAATAATACCTGTAGCATAGCTGGTCTGCATGGTTGCCGTATTAGGATCGGTGGCATCGCAAACAAGCTGCACGGCCGACTCACCCGTATAGAGCCGGTCGGAAAATTCAGGAGTGAACACAACGGCCATGTCTACCTGCGAGCGGCGAAAAGCCTCATTCATCTCCTGCGGAGTCTGGAAGCGGGCGGACAAAGTAAAGTATTCCGAAGCATCCAGTTGCTCGATAATGCGCCGTGTCAGCACATCATCCGATGGGTCAAGCACTGCCAACCGTACATTCTGTACTTCGGTAGTGATGGCAAAACCGAAAAGAATAATCTGCACCACAGGCATGACAAGCAGGATGAGCATCGTCCGCCGGTCGCGGAAAATGTGCCGGAATTCCTTGCCTGCAAATATGAGGAACTGTTTCATAATCGTCAATCATCGTTTTTTTGATACCCGAAATCAGACACCGGCCTCAACAAGCCACCCTCTCCGCTGCACGGGCCAGTTGACGGAATACTTCGTCCATCGTAGCTGCATGAAAAGTGCGTTTCAGCCCGTCGGGCGAGTCAAGGGCGCGTATTTTGCCGTCAACCATGATGGAAATACGGTCGCAGTACTCGGCCTCGTCCATGAAATGAGTCGTGACAAACACCGTAATGCCCCTGTCGGCAGCCTGATAAATCAATTCCCAGAACTGACGGCGGGTAGCAGGATCTACCCCACCTGTCGGTTCATCCAGAAAAACAATTTCCGGATTGTGAAACACCGCTACCGAAAAAGCCAGTTTCTGCTTCCAACCCAACGGCAAACTGCTTACCAGGCTGTTCCGTTCTTTTTCCAGCCCGATCCGTTGCAGTACTTCATCGGTCCGCCGCTTTATGTCATCCTCTTTCACTCCATAGATGCCGGCAAACAAACGGATGTTTTCCCACACCTTCAAATCCTCGTAAAGCGAAAACTTCTGGCTCATATATCCGATATGCCGCTTCACTTCTTCCGGTTGTCGCCCTACATCGAAGCCAGCCACCGTAGCCCTTCCTGCCGACGGACGGCTCAAGCCCGTCAGCATGCGCATGGCTGTCGTCTTGCCCGCTCCGTTTGCTCCCAGAAAACCAAATATCTCGCCGCGGCGTACCTCAAAGGATATATGGTCGACAGCAACAAACGAACCGAACTGTTTGGTCAGATTTTCTACTTCAATCACAGGAGTACCCTTGTTGTTTTTCTCACTGTGCGACAGCCCTGCCGGACAAAGTATATCGGCAAAACGCTCCAGAATAATGTCTGGAGTATCGATGCCCCGCACCTGTCCTTCGCTGATAAAAGCAATGCGGTCGCACTGCCGTGCCTCGTCGACGATAGGGGTAGAAACAACAATGGTAATGCCCTGCTCGCGCAGACGTCGGAGCATGTCCCACAACTCGTGACGTGAGACGGGATCTACCCCCGTGGTAGGTTCGTCAAGAAACAGGACTTCCGGTTTGTGAATCAGGGCACAGCTTAACGCCAGCTTCTGCTTCATGCCACCCGACAAGGCTCCAGCCCTACGCGTACGGAAAGGCTCTATCTGACTGTAAATATCGCGCACCAATTCGTAGTTTTCGCGAATTGTAGTACCAAACACCGTCGCAAAAAACTGCAAATTCTCTTCTACTGTCAGGTCCTGATAAAGCGAAAAGCGTCCCGGCATGTACCCTACTCTCCGCCGTATCTCCTTGTACTGCCGTTCCACATCAAACCCGGCCACCGTAGCCCTACCGCTATCAGCCAGCAACAAAGTAGTCAGGATGCGGAACAAGGTAGTCTTACCCGCCCCATCAGGGCCGATAAGTCCAAAGATCTCACCTTTCCGCACACGCAAGGATACACCGTCGAGTGCCGTCACCCGCCCGTAACTTTTCCGCAGGTTATCTGCAATAACCACTTCATCCATACTCAAAGCCTCCGTATCAGTCGAACACAATGCCTCCATACATGCCAATCTTCAACATACCGTCGTTGCGGACAGAAACCTTTATGGCATAGACCAAATTGGCACGTTCGTCTTTGGTCAGAATATTTTTAGGAGTAAATTCCGACGTATCCGAAATCCACGTCACCTTTCCCTCATACTCATGCTGCTGTTCGCCTCCATAATCGGCCACCACCTTCACCTTCTGCCCCAAACGGACATCGGCCAGCTGATCGCTGGTAATATAGGCACGAAGATACATCTGCTCCATATCGCCCAAACGGAATAGCGGAGTACCGGGAGCTACAAACTCGCCCGCTTCCGCATATTGCGCCAAGACAGTTCCCTGCATGGGAACTGTAATGTGGCACTTGGCCAACTGATCGTTCACTTGTGCCACCTGGATATCTACCGATGAAGACTGCCACGTCAGGCTCCGGTCGCTATTCTGCAGCGTCGAATTCTGAGCATCCAACTGTTTGCGGAGTACCTGAAGCAAAGATTCGGCATCGTCCAGTTGCTTGCGGTTAGCGGCATCGGCTTCGAACAAACGTTTCACACGGTTACGTTCGCGCTCGGCCTGGCGTATCTGTTCCTGCGTGGCTGCGATCTGCTTCCGTATGTCGGGACGCTGTCCCTGTACAGAACGGGCATTGGCCTCCAACTGCAGTTTTTTCAGGTAAAGCTGCACTGTGTCTACAATCCCGACTGTCTGACCGGCTTTCAGCCTCATCCCTTCTTCTACGTCCATACGCAGAAGTTTGCCCGACGTCTCGGACGACACAACGACCTCGTTTGTTTCGAAAGTACCTGTAGCATCGTAATGACCGGTTCCGTCCGAGCAGGACACACAGGCAATAAGCAAGAATATTGTCGCAAATGTTTTCATAGATACCTGTATTTTAATCGCTTTTATTGTTTTATCAAAAAAGAATCCGTTATGGCTCCGGGAGCGTAGCATCATCACTCTCCCACTGCATGCTTCCAGTCGTATAGCTTCATCAACAGCTGTACTTCATGCAGGGCCTTTTGCCGACGCGCCAGATTTTCTTCTGTAATGTCACGCAACAGATCGTTTACGGTATATGCACCGTTCTGCAGTTTGGCTTCCGATGCTTGCCGGATGCGGGTACGCAAACGGATAATCTCATCATCATCCGCCATCTGACGGCGTAAAGCGTTCACGTCTGCTTCCTGACGGGTCACTTCCAGGCTGGTATTGAACAGAAACGTCTGTCTGCCCGTCTCCAGCATCAGGCGATTGTTTTCGATCAGTCGGCGGTCATTCTTCAAGGTATACAGCCTTCCCAGATTCCAGGACAGACTGACTCCTGCCACAAAGTAAGACTTGAATTTGTCCTGCAACATATTCAGTCCCGGATTGCCATAAGCTCCTTGCATGAAAACTCCCAGACGTGGCATGAACCCTGCCGCCAGCGACGCATCCTGCACTCCCAACAAAGCCGACTGTGCATCATACCAACGCAATTCAGGCCGACGGTTCTGCCAGTCCGACGGTTCCTCGGCAAGCGGTTTCTGCAGCTTGATTTCTTCTTCAGGCTTACGCCCCAGATAAAGTAACAACATATCGGCATACGCCCGCCTGGAAGCTTCCAAAGACACCTGTTGCTGGCGGATCGAAAGCTGCTCCACGGCCACTTCGTCCAAGTCGCTGCGGTTTGCAGTCCCATTGTCGATACAAATGCTTACCGTACGGTGGGTACGATCCAGATCGTCGAGCAACAAGCGGTTTTGCTCCAACTGCTCATCGAGCAACAAGATACCAAAGAAAAGCTGGTTTACCCGTTCGTCCAAGGCATACATATCTACATTCAGTTTCTCCCTGTCTACCTCCGCATCGGCACGAACCTGCTGTTTACGCCACTTTGTCTCGCCCCCATCCCAAACGGACTGCTGTACCTGTATCATCACCTGATACTGATCTTTCGGCATAAAGTCTACATCGATGCCCGGCAGTTCGAAAGGCAAGCGGGTCACATCGCTCTGATAGGAAGCCTTGGCCGAGAGGCTGACCTGCGGCAAATAGGCTTTTGCCGCATTGGCCACGCTGTATTGCGCAGCTTTTTCAATCAAACCATACCGGCGGATAAGGGGATAATTGTCGCGTGCCTGCTGCCTGCATTCGTACAACGTAAGCTGGGCACGGAGCACAGGAAGAAACAGTGCAAATAAAAACAAGACGGATAAGCCATATCTCTTCATAAGCAAAGCAAATTAGATCGTTGTTGTTACTTTGCAAAGATAAAAGAAAACAGGACAGATATACTATCTTTTTCCCAGTATATCTGTCCTGATTATGCAAATTGCTAACTATACAATACTTCTACTCCTGCAACTTTGAGCTATCACTCAGTTCCTTTATGTCTTTCACAAACTTCTTCCATTCATCCGACTTGAAAGTTTTCTGCAGGTTGTCCCAATCCATATCGGGCATGTGTATGCCCATACTTTCCAGTTCCCCCCGCTGGTACACACGGGCTGGAGATACATATCCGCTCGCGTTCTGATAAAGCAACAGGCTCTGTACGTCTTTCGTCGTCATCTCTCCTTCCAGATAGACGAACTTCAGTGTGGCGGCTCCGTTGGTTACCATTATCAGTTCCTTCACCTTGTCGCCCTTGCGGCTGACGTAGAATTCGGAAGATGATACCGTTCCCTTCTGCTTCATCAGCAACTCGTAGCGCGAGGACTTAACCATCTCACGGATGTCTTTCAGCAAATCCGCCTTGATCATTTTGTCCATCGTCGAGATGATCTGCACCGAGTTCAGCTGCGAAGCCGCCTTGCCAATGTAGATGTCCTTTGTAAACAGGCTGGGGTTCATCTCCAGCATGGCTTTGGAAATGTAAACAGACGACACGTTCTTCATATCGCTGTATTTCTTGAACAACTCCTGTTGGGCCTGGCTCAGCAGGGGGAATGCCAGCAATAGGCTGACTAAAAGTAATCTGACGGTTCTCATAACAATCTACGGTTTTTATTTGGATAATTCTTGTTTCACTTCTTTCTGTACCACGTTCATCTGCAACTGCACTTCCTGCATCTGTTCCAACCCAGCCCTCCAGTTGCTCGACATTTCCGAGAGTGTGGCCTGCAACACCTGATAGGCTTCCTGCGGATCGCTGAACGTGTCCAGCGGTGTAGGCGGAACAGTCTGCTTGTCCATCGTCGACACTCCCCACCCGATCACTGTCAGCAACAGGAATGTGGCTGCTATACCGGCCACCCAACGCCAGTTTCTCCGCACACGGTTACGGCGCAGGAAGTGTGGAGCCTCTTCATCTTTCCGGTCTATCAGGCACGAAAGTCTTTCTTCCAGTCCGGCCGGCACAGGTATTTCCTCCATGTTTTCTGCTTCCAACGCTGCCAGCAGTCGTCCATCCGGTTCCAGATGTTCCGGCAGATCCTGTGACAGCAAAGCCTCCTTCAACCTTTTTTCTTCGTGCTCGTCCGTTGCCCCTTCGTAATAGGCAGCGAGCAATCTTTCCACTTCATCGACTTTCATAGTTGTTCCATTTAGTAAATTCCTCACGTATTTTCTTTCTCGCCCTCGACAGTAACACACGCACATTAACCGAGTTCAGCCCCGTCAGCCGCTCCACCTCTTCGTAAGAACAGCCTTTCACATCGCGCAAGGTAATCACCAGCCGCTGTTGCAAAGGCAGACGTGCTATCAGCGCTTTCACCACTCTGGCATCCTCTTTCGTTTCCCAACCGTCAGAAGAGAGGCCGGCGCGCTGTACTTCTTCGGTCAGCGGCAGGTTTTGCCTGTCGGAAAGATACTGGCCCGAACGAAGCAAGTCGAAGCACATATTCTTCACCATCGTGACGGCAAAGGCTTCCGGATTGCTGATAACCGTCAGTTCTTCCCGCTTGCTCCACAGTTTCAGGTAGGCCTCCTGCAGCACATCTTCGGCATCGGAAGCATTCTCCAACAGCCTGTAGGCCACCCCATACAGTTTAGCGTGACAAGGTAAAAACATTCTTTTAAAACTCTCGGCATCCATGCACTTTCTCCTATTCTATCATCAGTCTTATACCCGTCAGACGGAAAAGAGCGATCGCTTGTTACAAAGGACAAGAACTTTTTTTTGCTTTTTTCTCTGAAAGCTCAAATATAGCCAATAACCGCCAACCGGCGAAGCCCAAGTAAACAGAAATCCCCGGCATCTGTCAAAAAACAACGCCGGGGACTCCCTATATTATAAAAGCGATAAGCTGTCTTACTTGTACTCAGCCCACGACTTGATGCCCAAGTCATCGACCGACATCGTGCAGAAAGCATTGATGAAGGCACCGGCCAGACGGGCGTTGGTGATGAGCGGAATGTTGAGGTCGATAGCGGCACGGCGTATCTTGTAACCGTTGCTCAGCTCGCCCGCCGTCAGGTTTTTGGGGATGTTGACCACCATATCGATTTCCTTCTTGTGGAGCATGTCCAAAGCCTGAGGCTGACCGTCCTCGCTGGGCCAGTAGACGCGGGTGTTTTCAATGCCGTTCTCGGTGAGGAACTTCGACGTACCACCCGTGGCGAAGAGCTTGTAACCCTTACGCTGCAACTGTCGGGCAGCAGGCAGCATGTCTACCTTCTGCTCCGTGGAGCCGGTGGACAGCAGGATGTTCTTCTGCGGGATGCGGTAGCCCACAGACAGCATGGCCTTGAGCACGGCACACGAGGTATCGTCGCCGATGCAGCCCACCTCGCCCGTCGAAGCCATGTCGACGCCCAGCACGGGGTCGGCCTTCTGCAGGCGGTTGAAGGAGAACTGCGAAGCCTTGATGCCCACGTAGTCCAGGTCGAAGAGGTTCTTGTCCGGCTTCTGCACGGGGATGCCCAGCATGACCTTCGTAGCCAGCTCGATGAAGTTCAGCTTCAGCACTTTGCTGACAAAGGGGAACGAGCGGGAAGCACGGAGGTTACATTCGATGACCTTTATGTCGTTGTCGCGTGCCAGGAACTGGATGTTGAAGGGACCGGAAATGTTCAGCTCCTTGGCAATCTGGCGGCTGATGCGCTTGATGCGGCGCACGGTCTCCACATAGAGCTTCTGCGGCGGGAACTGAATGGTGGCGTCGCCCGAGTGCACACCGGCAAACTCGATGTGCTCGGAGATGGCGTAGGCGATGATTTCGCCGTTCTGTGCCACGGCATCCATCTCGACTTCCTTGGCGTGTTCGATGAACTGACTCACTACTACGGGATGTTTTTTCGATACATTGGCGGCCAGCTGCAGGAAGCGTTCCAACTCTTCCTGATTGGAGCAGACGTTCATGGCGGCACCACTGAGCACATACGACGGACGTACAAGCACGGGGAAACCTACCTTCTGGATGAAAGCGTTGATGTCTTCCATCGAAGTCAGCGCACTCCATTCGGGTTGGTCCACGCCGATGCGGTCGAGCATGGCCGAGAACTTGTCGCGGTCTTCGGCATTGTCGATGCTCTGAGCCGAAGTGCCGAGGATGCGAACGTGCTGTGCGTCGAGGCGCAAAGCCAGGTTGTTCGGTATCTGTCCGCCGGTAGAGACGATGACGCCATGCGGATTCTCCAGGTCGAGGATATCCATGACGCGCTCGAAGGTGAGCTCGTCGAAGTAGAGGCGGTCGCACATGTCGTAGTCGGTAGACACGGTCTCGGGGTTGTAGTTGATCATGACGGAACGGAAGGGCCTCACCCCCTGCCCCTCTCCCAAGGAGAGGGGGGACCGTGCGGCATCCCGTGCCCCTTCTCCCCTCTCCTTGGGAGAGGGGTCGGGGGTGAGGCTATTGATAGTCTTCAGCGCCTGCACCCCGCACCAGTCAAACTCCACGCTGGAGCCGATGCGATAGGCACCCGAACCCAGTACCACGATACTGCGGTGGTCGCCCAAATAGTGGACATCATTGCCCGTGCCGCTATAAGTAAGGTACAGATAATTGGTCTGTGCCGGATATTCGGCAGCCAGCGTGTCTATCTGCTTCACCACGGGGACGATGCCGCGCTCCTTGCGGTGGCGGCGCAGGGTGACGATGGCGTCTTCCATCTCGCCCTCCATGCCGATGGCGCGGGCCACCTGGAAGTCGGAGAAGCCCTGACGCTTGGCCTTACGCAACAGGTCGTCGGGCAGGTCGGCAAGCAGCTTGTGGTTGCCTGCCCACTCGTGCAGTTCCTTCGAGGTGCGCATGATGTTCATCAGCTTCTCCAGGAACCAGCGGTCTATCTTGGTCAGCTCGTGTATCTGGTCTACGGTGTAGCCGGCACGGAAGGCTTTCGAGATGACGAAAATACGTTTATCGGTCGGCTCGCGCAGTGCCTTGTCTATGTCGGGAATGACGAGTTCCTTGTTCTCTACAAAGCCGTGCATGCCTTGGCCTATCATACGCAGACCTTTCTGAATGGCTTCCTCGAAGGTGCGGCCGATGGCCATGACCTCGCCCACGGACTTCATCGACGAACCCAGTTCCTTGTCTACGCCGTGGAACTTGCCGAGGTCCCAGCGCGGTATCTTGCACACCACGTAGTCCAGCGCAGGCTCGAAGAAGGCCGAAGTAGTCTTGGTCACGGAGTTCTTCAGGTCGAACAGTCCGTAGCCCAAGCCCAGCTTGGCAGCCACAAATGCCAGCGGATAGCCGGTAGCTTTCGACGCCAGAGCCGACGAGCGGCTAAGACGGGCATTGACCTCGATGACGCGGTAGTCCTCGGATTGCGGGTCGTAGGCATACTGCACGTTACACTCGCCCACGATGCCGATGTGGCGGATGATGCGGATGGCCAGCTCGCGCAGCTTGTGGTAGTCGGTGTTCGACAGTGTCTGGCTGGGAGCGATAACGATACTTTCGCCCGTGTGGATGCCCAGCGGGTCGAAGTTCTCCATGTTGCAGACGGTGATACAGTTGTCGAAGCGGTCGCGCACTACCTCGTACTCCACTTCCTTCCAGCCGCGCAGGCTCTTCTCTACAAGTACCTGGGGCGAGAAGGAGAAGGCCTTCTCGACCAGCACGTTCAGTTCCTCCTCGTTGTCGCAGAAGCCCGAACCCAGTCCGCCCAAGGCATAGGCGGCACGGACGATGACCGGATAGCCCAGCTCGCGGGCGGCGCGACGGGCGTCTTCGGCGTTCTCGACGGCCTCGCTCTTGATGGTCTTCACGTCGATTTCGTTCAGTTTCTGCACGAAGAGTTCGCGGTCTTCGGTGTCGATGATGGCCTGTACGGGGGTGCCCAGCACCTGCACGTTGTACTTCTCCAGCACGCCTTCCTTATAGAGTGCCACGCCGCAGTTCAGCGCCGTCTGTCCGCCGAAGGCCAGCATGATGCCGTCGGGGCGTTCCTTTTCAATCACCTTCTCGACGAAGTAAGGGGTGACAGGCAGGAAATAAATCTGATCGGCCACACCCTCCGAAGTCTGCACGGTGGCGATGTTGGGGTTGATGAGGACGGTCTGGATGCCCTCTTCCTTGAGGGCCTTAAGTGCCTGCGAACCGGAGTAGTCGAACTCGCCGGCCTCGCCAATCTTCAGCGCGCCGCTTCCGAGCAGCAGGACTTTTCGTATGTTGTTCTCTTTCATTGTCTTCTATTTTTTAAGATTCGATATATCGGTATACGGGCGGCAGATTCCCGCCTTGCAGGAGGTAACCTCCCGATATGCGGGAGGTAGCTTCCCGATGTGTGGGAGGTGGCTTCCCGATGTGTGGGAGGTTACCTCCCGCACGGAGCGGACTTACTTCTTCATCAGAACAGCTTTACGAACTCGTCGAAGAGGAACTCCGTATCTGTAGGACCAGAGGCAGCTTCGGGGTGGAACTGAGCTGAGAACCAGGGGTTGCGCTTGTGGCGGATGCCCTCGTTCGATCCGTCGTTCATGTTGACGAACAACGGTTCCCAGTCGGCGCCCAGCGTGTTGTTGTCCACAGCGTAACCGTGATTCTGACTGGTGATGAAGCAGCGGTTCGTGCCCACCATGCGCACGGGCTGGTTGTGGCTGCGGTGTCCGTACTTCAGCTTGTATATCTTGGCCCCGCCTGCCTTCGAGAGGAGCTGGTTGCCCATGCAGATGCCGAAGATGGGGAGCTTCTCGTTCTGCATGGCGCGGCGGATGTTCTGCACGGCGGCGTCGCACGTGTCGGGGTCGCCCGGTCCGTTGGAGATGAACAGGCCGTCGAACTGCAAACCGTTGAAGTCGTAATCCCAAGGCACGCGGATTACTTCGACCCCACGCTTCAGCAAACAGCGCAGGATGTTGGTCTTTACGCCGCAATCGACAAGGACGACCTTCTTTAATTGAGAATGGAAAATGGATAATTGAGAATTAAGCTCTTCCATCGGGGTGGAGACGAGAAAAGTCTTGCTTTCCCCTCCGGCATAGACGATAATGTCCTTACAGGAAACGCGGTCTACATAGTTCACCTCACCGTAATTAAATGAAGAATGGAGAATGTCGGCTTCGCCTCCGAATGAAGAATTGCCATGCGGCACCGCAGCGCAGCCTGATTCTTCATTCTTCATTCTTAATTCTTCATTATCATCGAATACGATGCGCCCCATCATCACCCCATGCTCGCGCAACACCTTGGTCAGTTCGCGGGTGTCGATGCCCGTGATGCCGGGCACTTGCTCGCGCTTCAACCAATCGGCCAGGCTTTCTACAGCATTCCAGTGGCTGTAGTTCTCCGAGTAGTCACTGACGATGATAGCTTCGGCATGAATCTTCTCACTTTCCATAAACGTAGCCAGTCCGTTGGCTTCGATGGTGAAAGGAGGTACGCCGTAGTTGCCCACCAACGGGTAGGTCAGGGTCATCAACTGTCCGGCATACGAGGGGTCGGTCAGGCTCTCGGGATAACCCGTCATGGCCGTGTTGAATACCACCTCGCCTGCTACCGGCTTTTCATAACCGAACGAACGGCCGCGGAAAACGGTACCGTCGGAGAGGATAAGGGAGCACGCACGTCCCTCAGGCCTCACCCCCTTCCCCTCTCCCAAGGAGAGGGAGGAGGAAGAATGTAAATTAGTTGAATGCTGATTAGTCATGTTGTATATATAATAAGGTATAGTTGTACATATAATAAAGTATCATACGATATGCCCTCTCCTCCCCCTCTCTTTGGGAGAGGGGACCGGGGGGTGAGGCTAGAACTGGTACACCTGCTCGATATAGTCGATAAACGCCTTGTTGAGCAGCTTCACACCGCCCGGCGTGGGATAGTCGCCGCTGAAGTACCAGTCGCCCGGATGGTTGGGACAGGCCTCGTGAAGTCCTTCAAGGGGCTGGTAGACGATTTGCACCTTGGCACGGACATTCTCGGGCTTGAGCAGTTCCACCATCTTGGCCGAAATCTCGTCGTCGGTGAAGGGAGCGTAGATGTTCTTCACGTAGTTCACCATCTGCTCCTTGGGCAGGTCGGCCTGATCCTTTGACTTGCGGTAAACGGCGGCGATGACGTCCTTCATGTCGCGGTCGCGCAACAGCTCGATGGCAGCACGGAAGGCGATGAACTCGCTCATGCGCGACATGTCGATGCCATAATAGTCGGGATAGCGTACCTGTGGCGAAGAGCTGACGATGACAATCTTCTTCGGATTGAGACGATCCAGAATGCCGATAATGCTCTGACGCAAGGTGGTGCCGCGAACGATGGAGTCGTCGATGATGACAAGATTGTCCACCCCGGCCTCCAGACTGCCGTAAGTAATGTCGTAAACGTGGGCCGCCAGGTCGTTGCGCGTGTTGCCTTCGGCGATGAATGTGCGCAGCTTGATGTCCTTGATGGCTACCTTCTCGCTACGGATGCGGCGCGACAGGATGCGTTCCAGTTCGTCGTGACTGGGGTTGTGGCCCAAAGCGGCTATCTGTTTCACCTTCTCCTCGTTCAGATACTCGTCCAGTCCCTGAAGCATTCCGTAGAAGGCTACCTCGGCCGTATTGGGGATGAAGGAGAAGACGGTATGGTCGATGTCGTAATTGACAGCTTTCAGGATGCTGGGCACCAGTTTCTCGCCCAGCAGTTTCCGCTCGCGATAAATATCCATATCGCTGCCACGGCTGAAGTAGATGCGTTCGAAGGAACAGGGCTTCAGTCCGCGCTGCTTGTTGATCTGCACCGCACGCAAGCGGCCTGCCTTGCTGATGAAAATGGCCTGTCCGGGCTGAAGCTCGTGAATGCTGTCGGCCGGAACATTGAGTACGGTCTGTATCACGGGACGCTCGCTGGCCAGTACGGCTATCTCTTCGTCCTGATACCAGAAGGCTGTACGGATGCCCCACGGGTCGCGCACGGCAAAGCTCTCGCCGCTGCCTGTCAGACCGCACATCACGTAACCGCCATCCCAGTCCTTGCTCGAAGTACGCAGGACATTGGCCAGGTCGATATGCTCTTCGATATAATGCGTAATATCCATACCGGTCAGTCCTTCGGCTTCGGCCATGTTGAACAGACGTTCTACCTCGCGGTCCAGACGATGGCCTACCTGTTCGAGCATGATATACGTATCGGCATACTTGCGGGGGTGTTGGCCCATGGCCGTGATGCGGGCAAATATTTCGTCAACGTTGGTCAGATTGAAGTTGCCGCAAAGAGCCAGGTTCTTGGCCCGCCAGTTGTTGCGGCGCAGGAAGGGGTGCACATAGGTCAGTCCCGACTTGCCGGTAGTGGAATAGCGCAAATGCCCCATGTAGACTTCGCCGGCAAACGGCAGGCACTTCTCGGCATAACTGGCATCGGCCAGCTGTTCGGGAGTCAGATCCTTGAAGTGGCTCTGCACCGTCGAGAAGATTTCGGTAATGGCACCCGAACCCAAAGCACGCTCGCGGAACATGTATTCCTCGCCGGGATTGGCAGCCAGCTTGACACAGGCCAGTCCGGCTCCTTCCTGTCCGCGGTTGTGTTGCTTTTCCATAAGCAGATAGAGCTTGTTGAGCCCGTACATCCACGTGCCATACTTCTTCTGGTAATAATCGAGCGGCTTTAGAAGGCGTATCATCGCCACACCGCATTCATGTTTCAATTGTTCCATATCATTATCCGGATTATTCTATTATTCTACTGTAACCGACTTTGCCAGGTTTCTCGGCTGGTCCACATCCATGCCCTTGCACACAGCAATGTGATAGGCCAGCAGCTGCAAGGGGACAGTTGTTATCAGCGGGTCAAGGCATTCCATGACGGCAGGCAGCTCGATCACCGTGTCGGCCACGCGGCTAATAATGTTGTCTCCCTTGGTCACGAGTGCCACTACCCTGCCCTTGCGTGCCTTTATCTCCTGTATGTTGCTCAGTACCTTTTCGTAAAGTCCGTTCTGCGTGGCCACCACAACGACCGGCATTTCGGCATCGATCAAGGCAATAGGACCGTGCTTCATCTCGGCAGCCGGATAACCCTCGGCATGTATGTAGGATATTTCTTTCAGCTTCAGCGCACCCTCCAGTGCCACCGGATAGGCATATCCGCGGCCCAGGTAGATGAAGTTATGCGCATAGGTGAATATCTTGGACAGTTCGGCTATGCGGTCGTTCAGCTTCAGCACCTCTTCCATCTTCTCCGGAATGTGCTGCAACTCTTGCACTACGGACACGTACTTGGCTTCATCTATCGTTCCCTTCTCGCGTCCCAACGTCAGTGCCAGCATGGCAAGCACCGTCACCTGCCCCGTAAAGGCCTTGGTAGAAGCCACACCGATTTCGGGACCAACGTGTATGTACGACCCCGTATCGGTAGCCCGCGGAATACTCGAACCGACGGCATTGCAGATGCCGTATATGAAAGCTCCACGACTCTTGGCCAGCTCTACGGCAGCCAGCGTATCGGCAGTCTCACCACTCTGCGAAATGGCTATCACCACATCGTCCGAACTGATTACCGGGTCGCGATAGCGGAATTCAGAAGCATATTCCACCTCAACCGGAATACGGCAAAACGTTTCTATCAGTTGCTTGCCTATCAGCCCGGCATGCCACGACGTACCGCACGCCACGATAATGAAGCGTTTGGCCGCCAGCAGACGTTCCTTATAGTCTATAACGGCAGACAGTACCACATTGTTTCCTTCTACGTTGACACGGCCCCGCATACAATCGTTGATGCAGGCCGGCTGCTCGAAAATCTCTTTCAGCATGAAATGCGGATAACCGCCTTTCTCCAGCTGTCCTAAGTTCATGGATACCGTCTGTACCTTGTGCGGACATTCTACATTATTCAGATTGACTACCTTCAGCGGACTGTCGCGACGGATCACCGCGATCTCCTCATCCTCCAGATATACCACCTTGTCGGTATACTCAACGATAGGAGTAGCGTCGGAAGCCAGGAAAAATTCACCTTCGCCAATCCCGACTACCAGCGGACTGCTCTTGCGGGCTGCGACGATTTCGTCGGGATTGTCGCGGTCCATCACGGCGATGGCGTACGCCCCTATCACCTCCCTCAAGGCAAGCTGTACGGCAGTGAGCAGGTCGATGTGGTCGGCCGACTGTATATACTCTATCAGCTGAACCAGCACTTCCGTGTCCGTACTGCTGTTGAACTGATAGCCTTTTGCCTGAAGTTTTTCCTTCAGCACTGCATAATTTTCAATAATACCGTTATGAATAAGGGCGAAGCGCCCGGAAGAGGAATAATGAGGATGAGCATTGGCGGAACAAGGTTCCCCGTGAGTGGCCCAACGAGTATGGGCAATACCGATAGTACCGGAAATATCTTTTTGACTGACGAAAGTTTCGAGGTCTGCCACTTTCCCTTTCGTCTTGTATACATTCAACTGACAACTGTCACTGATCAATGCTACCCCAGCACTATCATACCCGCGATACTCCAACCGCTTCAGTCCTTTGATAAGAATGGGGTAGGCTTTTCTGTGACCTATATAGCCTACGATTCCACACATAATAGCTTATACTTTTTAAGATTCGCAGTGCAAAGATACGCTTTTTTACGAACATAAAGTCAATTTTATCGCAGTTTCTTTATCAAAAAATACATAATAATCCTTTTTTCCATCTCAAAAATCTATTCCTGTAAAGCTGTATTTTTATGGGAACTGTCCCGATGATTAGACTATAAATTCCTATAAAGGAACCATATTGGTCTCCATATGCCAATCATCGCAAGGCTTGGTTGTGTGAAGAAATTCAAATAGTCAGAGTCAGGAAAAATGCCCAGTTAGAAAAAAAATTTTCCCTAACTGGGAAAAAATAATTCTCCAGTTAGGGAAAAATCAATGGTCAGTACCGGTGCTTTCAGCGAATCATCGTCACTGTATATTCCTTGATTTTACGTTCCTTGACAGGCGTACCAGCAGGAGCATATCCCAAAGCTGCACAACCGAATATGCGATAGTCGGACGGGATGCCCAACTCCTCGGTAAGAAACGCACGCATGGCCGGATGGTCGCACGTCTGTCCGGGCTGATTGATCCAGCAAGAGTCAATGCCGAGGGAGGTAGCAGCCAGAAAAATGTTCTCTAGTGCACAGGCACAATCGAAAGGAGTCAACGAGCTGTCTGCCTTGCCCGAAACAATCACCAGCGTAGGAGCATGATAGTAGCAGCAATACGAATCGCTGTGGCCACGCTCCTGCCACTGCGGATTCACTTGCAGCAAAGGCTTCCTTTACTTTGTCGTTGAGCTGGCGCAACAGATCGGCATTCTGGATGGCTGTAAAATGCCAGTCCTGAAAATTCATACCACTGGGAGCATGAGTCGCAGCCTCCAATATCAAAGACAAGTCCTCGACAGAAACTTGCTTTTCGGTGTAGACACGTGTACTGTGACGTGCCTTGATGTTCTGTAATACTTCGTTCATAATAATAATTTAAGTTTCGCAAGTGCTCAACTTATTAGTTGACAAGGCTTCAGTCAACAAGTCTACTAGGCTGGAATGCCCCGTTTGATAAAATGCCGCTTGAAACGGCTCGCTACAAACACCTTGTCAACTCGTTAACTTGTTGCTCGTCAACTACAACTTGAGCTTGTGAAAGTTGAAATAATAATATGTTTTATTATATCGTTTGATATTTCTCAAACTGTCCAGTCCCCAAAGACAGACGTCAGCGTTTCACCAGCCCTATCTTGGCATTCAGTTTGAAATAATAGCTGCCATTCTCCCTTTCCAGGAATCCGTATTTGTCCTTGTCAAGCGAGCCCTTCTCGAAACGGGTATTCTGAAAAAGGAAATCGGCAAACACCTGATAACGGGAACGGTGATAACAGATTACCTCTCCCTTGCCATCGGTCAGCAGCATGCCTTCGACAGCCGAGTCGGTACCATTATAGATTTTGGCCGGACGCATGCCCAAAGCCAGGGCCATGAGGAACTGTTTCATCTTGTACTCATAGAAATGATGTTTCTGAATCAGTTCGTCCTTTATCTTCAGCGGGTTGATTTCGCGAATACGTTCGGTCAGTTCGCTGACACGGGTAATGCCTTCCAGATGCATCAGCCGGACCATCTCGGCCAGCATGCGCGGAAAGTGAAGATCGATCATCAGCAAATTGCAACGGAACACCCGATCGGCTACATCGGCATACTTCAGTACACCGCCCAGACGCTCTATCATCAGCATGCGGTCGGCCACCTCGTTAGGAGCTTCGGGCAGGGCATTGATCTTGTTCACCGTAGGTACGGCAAACTTTATCCCCGTCTGTTCGAACTTCAGATTGGCTGTACGTCCTCCGTCAAGCAAAGGATTCATCGGACTGAGACGGCAACGGACGGCAAACCCCATAAGAGGCGCATCGGCATGCCAGAATGCGATAGAAAAATCGGTACGGTCGTCGGTGCGGGCTTCGAGGTCGTAGATACAGACCGCATCAAGAAAAGCCTCCAGGCTGTCATCGACTTCCACTTCTTCGCCCGGCAACTTCAACAGATCCAGCACAAGTGTGGCAGCAGTTGCAAAGTCTTCGCGCGGGAAGTGACGCTCACTGTCGGGACGGGGCAGAAAAATTCCGTTCTTTTCCAGACTTCCGGAGACCGTCCGGATGTCTTCGCCTACATAATAACGGCGGGTGCCATCGTGCTCTTCACGTTGTATCATGGCCACAGGCCAGCGTTCGCCCTCATCGGCCACAGCTTGCGGAGTGCCCATAGCGACTACGCCATCAGCCAATAAGCGGAAAAAGGTATAAATCTCGCCCAGTTCTCGTTTGGTTGCGTTGAAAGACATACTACTTTATAATATAAATGAAATAAATAATCTATCATTTACTCCGGATAACGGAGGGTTTCTACTTTTTCGAGCCGCGCTTTAAGGGCAGGCATCAGCGAACGACGGATGCGAAGCGTCATACTGCAATCCATGTCATAAGCCTGTTGCACGATTTCGGGATTCATCTCCTTGACAACACGCATCACATCGTTCATAAAAGGATACTCGAATAGAAAAGACACTACATCGTCCACTGTTCGCTCGACAAACTCCGCAGCTGCAATGGCTTCGGCCGCTGCTGCCTTGTAGGCTTGTATCAGCCCGCTGGTCCCCAGCTTGATGCCACCGAAATAACGCACAACCACGATCAGGATGTCCGTCAGTTCGTTGGAGTTGATCTGCCCCAGTATCGGCTTTCCTGCCGTGCCCGAAGGTTCTCCGTTGTCGTTGGCCCGGAAGTCTTTCCGCTCGTGTCCCAACATGTAGGCATAGCACACGTGTCGGGCATCGTAATACTTCTTCTGACAAGCTTCGAGATGCACCTTGATTTCGTCTACCGTACGCACTGGAAAAGCCATGGCTATGAACTTACTGCGCTTCTCGGTGTATATACCTTCGGAAGGAGCAACAATGGTCTTATAGGTATCTTCACTCATCGGCACTGTTTCACTTTGCAACATTATTGATAACCTTGCCTTCCATATACCCTTTCAGGTTGTCGAGCAAGATTCCCATCAGCCGTTCGCGAGCCGCAGCACTTGCCCAGGCTATGTGGGGAGTGATGTAGCAGTTGCGGGCTGTCAGCAACGGATTGTCGGCCTTAGGAGGTTCCTGCGAAAGCACATCCAGTCCGGCTGCATAGATCTGTCCGTTGTTAAGCGCATCGGCCAAATCCTGCTCGTTGACCAGCTGTCCACGTCCGGTATTGATAAGGATGGCTGTAGGTTTCATCAGTTTTAAACGCGCTGCATTGACCAGCTCGCGTGTCTTGTCGGTCAGCAGGCAGTGAAGGCTGATGATGTCGCACTCGCTGAACAGCTGGTCCAGCTCCATTTTCTTGATTTCGGGCGGAAGCTGGAAAGAGGACTTGGAAGTATATGCATACACCTCCATACCAAAACCGATGGCAATACGTGCCGTCGTATATCCCGTATGACCCAGTCCTACGATACCAATCTTCTTTCCACGCAGTTCGATAAGTGGTGTATCCCAGAAACAAAAGTCCTTGCTGGCAGTCCAGCGTCCCTGATGCACCGCTTCGGAATGGTGCTGCACCTGCTGAGCAATGTTCAGGATATGGGCAAAAACCATCTGCGCTACCGAATCGGTGCTATACGAAGGTATATTGGTAACGATAATGCCGCGTTCGCGGGCTGCATCGATATCAACGATGTTATATCCGGTAGCCATCACTCCGATATATTTCAATTGCGGCAATGCAGCCATCATGTCGGCTGTAATGACAACCTTATTGGTCAGCACCACCTCGGCATCGGCGGCACGTTCAAGTACTTCTTCAGGGGCAGTACGGTCGTAAATGACACATTCGCCCAAAGCCTTCAGTTCATCCCAGGAAAGGTCTCCCGGATTGGCGGCATAGCCGTCTAATGCTACAATTTTCATAGTTCTACAATTTTATTCTGTTATTATTATCATTCACTCTTTCATTTCTTCTTAAAACGCTCGCCCCACAAAGCTTGCATACGGTCACTGTGTTTCTGCTCCGCTGCATTGTCCTGCGGCTGCCAGATGCGATGCTCCTTCAGGTCGTCGGGCATAAACTGCTGGCGGACAAAATGTCCCGGATAGTCGTGTGCGTACTTATAGTTGTCGCCATAGCCCAACTGTTTCATCAGCTTGGTAGGAGCATTGCGCAAGTGCAGGGGGACAGGCAGGTTACCCGTCTGCCGGACAAGTTCCAGTGCATCGTTGATGGCGTTATAAGCCGAATTGCTCTTGGGGCTGGTAGCCAGATAAATCGTTGTCTCGGCCAAAGGGATACGTCCTTCGGGCCATCCGACCTTCATCACCGCATCGAAACAGGCATTGGCCAAAAGCATGGCGTTAGGATTGGCCAGGCCGATGTCTTCGGAAGCCGAAATGACCAACCGGCGGGCTATAAACGCCGGGTCCTCCCCACCCTCGACCATACGGGCCAACCAGTAGATAGCCGCATCGGGATCGCTGCCACGAATAGACTTGATGAAAGCGGATATGATGTCGTAGTGCATTTCGCCATCCTTGTCGTAAGCAAGCGGATTCTGCTGCAAACGGTCGGTCACCAGCTGGTCGGTAATGACAACCGGATCATCCGACTCGGACGAAACAACCAGATCGAGAATATTGAGCAACTTACGGGCATCGCCACCACTGTAGCGCAACATGGCTGTTGTCTCGCGAAGTTCGATGGTACGTTCGCGCAATACCACGTCGGTAGTAATGGCGCGGTTCAGCAGTTCAAGCAAGTCGTCCTTTTCAAGCGACTTCAGCACATAGAGCTGGCAGCGCGACAACAACGGACGGATAACCTCGAAAGAAGGATTCTCGGTAGTGGCTCCAATCAGGGTAACAACTCCCTGCTCGACGGCTCCCAGCAACGAATCCTGCTGCGACTTGCTGAAACGATGAATTTCGTCGATGAAAAGAATAGGACTGGCCTGCGAGAAGAAACGGTTGCTCTTGGCACGGTCTATCACGTCACGCACGTCTTTCACACCGCTCGTCACAGCGCTCAATGTGTAGAAAGGAGTCTCCAGCTTATTGGCTATGATTTGTGCCAGAGTTGTTTTTCCTACTCCGGGAGGGCCCCACAATATGAAGGAAGAAATGCGCCCGGCATCGATCATCTTGCGTAATACAGCTCCCTGGCCAACTAAATGTTTTTGGCCGATGTATTCATCTAATGTCTTAGGCCTGAGCCTTTCTGCTAATGGTTGCACGTGTACTTCCTTTCTTTTCTTTAGAATATAGTCAATATCATAAAACGTATACCATCTTTCTGTACCCCCGGCATATTGGTATAGGTCAGACGCCGGACATATTCGATATGTATCAGCTTGAAGATGTTATATATTCCCACACTTGCTTCGACATAAGGCGTCTTGCCCATCACGTAACTGGTTGGCAATCCGTTGCGCATCGGAAACAGGAACAGGTCGGGATTGTTGCTCTTGTACGGATTGTTCTTGTCTGTCAGTGTTCCCCACAAGCCCCGGATGCGGAAACGCTCACGCCACTTCAAGCGCTTGATAAGCGGAATACGGTTGAAAAGTTTTCCGTTCATGTCATAGCTCAGTGCCAACGACGCATAGCGGTCGTTCAAGAACTCCATATTGTCAATGAGGTTAAATGACTCATTATTCTGGGTAATGTACGAAAGATTGGCCATAGGCAGATTCAGCAAGGGGAACGGAACCGTGTTCCATTGTGCACCGGCACGGGCCGTAACATCCAGCTTGCCCCACGAGCCAAACCATATACGCTTACGCAAACTGAGTTCTGTCAGGTTGAAATTGTATTCTCCACCCAGCACTCCTTTAAAGCCGGCCGTATGCGACAGTGTGAATACCGGAGCATCGAGCGACACCGGTACACGGCGCTGCTTGGTATTGACAAACGTCTCGCCGGGAGCATAGCGCAACGTAACTCCCAGTTCGGTGGTAGTCATGTCGTGCACCAGCGTATTCGTGGCATCCCACTGGCCGGCCACCTTGCCATTGTTCTTCCAGTACTGCAACACGCCGGCAGGCTGATCGTTGCGGTGGCGTGCCATGGCCATTACGGAGAATCCGCTATTGGTTTCAAGCTCATAAGTCAGCGTAGCATCGCGTATATAGGACATCTGGTCGACGGTGGTCCACTTCCATCCGACAAACATATTATCCTTATCGGTCATCAGATACTTGTCCATAGGCGACATGACATCGTAAGTATACTTAAAGGCCAGATAATGTTTGGGGAACTCCCACAGCACATATTCGCGCTTGTTGAAAGAATAGGCCGCCTGACCGGAATAAAACCATTTCTTGTCTTTCGTACCATAGGCTCCATAACCGCTGAAACTCCAGTGTGGATGCAGGTTTCCGGTAGTCATAGCACTCAGACGGAAACGGGTACCGTTGACATAGTTACTGGTAATCATTGTATTGATAGGACCAATATCCACTTTGCTCGGATGCTCTTTGCTACCTGTTTCCACGAAATTCTCGATCAGCGCCTTGGCACCGAAAATGACGTATTTGAAACCTGGTATCTGCTCAATCCGGTTCATGAATATGTCCATGTTGCTCTCTTTCTTGGTGAGAGGAACCTGCCGAACCTTGGCCCAGTATTCATCACTCTTGGCCAGCATATTGGCTTCCTTGATAACATTTCCTTTCAAACGGAAAAGGCGCGGTTCTATTTCATCGAATTTATAATCCGTATATTTGGTGGTACGTTGCACTTCCAGTCCCTGAATGCCTTTCACAAAAACCAGTTCCACCGTCATATCATCGTCGGTCAGCACCCAGTTACCGTCGGGCAGCTGCTCATATTCCTGAACGATATCCATATTATCCACAAAGTTCACCCCCGTTCGTTTGGGCAGATTCATGGTACAGCGTTTCACTGCATACGTAGAGTCTTTCACCACATACAAATGTCCGGTAAAGCCAAAGTCTTGCGGATTCTGAGGCACAAAAGTCAGGTGCACACACTCCTGTTTGTCTACCATCAAGGTATCCATCAGATAATATTTGTAGAAAGTAATGGCTCCCCGACCGATGGGGCTCACAAAACGGCGTTGCAACAGACGGATATCATCATCGTAGATATTAATGTCCGAAAAGACATCATTCAAGATAGTACCCAGCATATCGCCGGTATTAAAGAACTCTTCGATACCGGTTGAATTCATTCCTTCAATGATGGTCTTCTCGCTTTTCGGACTCTTCCGGTAAATGGTTCGGGAAGCCGTTTCCTTGATCGAAATGGGAAGGATCATCTTGTTGGTCTTGGGCGAGACTTCTACCTGGTCTTTGAAGAAAGAGAATTTCTTATAGATGCCTTTTTCCATCTTCTCCGGAGTGACATCGTTGATGGACATCTTCATCTTCTCGTACTTCTGGTACTGGTAATAGTCATTCTCTTCCAGCTTCAAAGCCTTCTTATTGGCAATTACTTTTCGCATGAAATCCACGGCAGGATTATTCTTACGCGAATATTTTTCCTTTTTGGGCTTAACTACGACTTCGGACAGCATCACATCAGCCGGTGCCAATTGCACATTAAGAACCTTGGTATCCGGAGTCAGCTTCACCCGCTTTGTAATATATCCAATAGCTGAAAACATCAGCTCATCCCAGCCCTTACGTGTCTCGACTTGATATTCACCCTCGGCATTCGTTATGGCGCCCACTCCTTTTCCCTCGTACTGAACGGTAATATACATCAGAGGCTCATTGGTCAAGGAATCCGTAACCACACCTTTTATCTGGGCAGAAGCGTCAAAAGATATGAATAAAGACACCAGACAGAAGAATAAAACGGTATATATATGCTTCATACATTCCATAATCAGACCGCAAAGTTACGAAATTACCGCCAAACCCAAAACATTTATAATCCTAAAGAAACAAGACGAATGTTTATCTATATAAAAACGACGGAGCGACAACTGTTTCGAAATCCAGTTGCCGCTCCGTATTTATCCAGTTTCAGGCAGGTTAATTATCCGCCGAAGTTATCGTACATAATGCTGGATGACTCAACACCCAGACCGTCAAGCATGTTGACCACAGCCTTCGACATCGGGCCAGGACCACACATGTAGTATTCAATATCTTCGGGAGCCTCGTGATTCTTCAGATATGTGTCGTACATAACCGTATGAACGAAGCCCGGAGTATACTTCACGCCTGCAGCATCGGCAGCAGGATCGGGACGGTCGAGTGCCAGATGGAAGTGGAAGTTGGGGAATTCTTTTTCCAGTCCGAGGAAGTCGTCCAGGTAGAATACCTCGTTCAAGGCACGTGCACCGTAGAAGTAGTGCATTTCGCGGTCGCGAGTATTCAGTGTCTTGGTCATGTGCATGATTTGTGCACGCAACGGAGCCATACCGGCACCACCACCTACCCAGATCATCTCCTTCTTCGAATCGAAGTGCGGATGGAAGTCTCCGTAAGGACCACTCATCGTCACCTTGTCACCCGGTTTCAGGGTAAAGATGTAAGAAGAAGCGATACCCGGATTAACATCCATAAAGCCACTGCGGTCGGGCTTGAACGGAGGAGTAGCGATACGTACTGTCAGCATGAACACATCACCCTCGGCCGGATAGTTGGCCATAGAGTAAGCACGTACGGTAGGCTCAGGGTTGACACACTTCAACGGGAAGAGGCCAAACTTCTGCCATGCCGGCAAATACTCGTCGCCGATAAGGCCTTTATCGATATCCTTGTCATAATCCATCGTGAATGCAGGAATCTTAATCTGTGCATACGAACCCGGCAGGAAGTCCATATGGGCACCGGCAGGAAGCTGCACTTTGAATTCCTTGATAAAGGTAGCCACGTTTTTGTTGGAGATAACGGTACATTCGTACTCTTTTACTCCCAATACGCTTTCGGGAACCTTGATTGACATGTCACCCTTCACCTTGACCTGACAACCCAGACGCCAGTGGTCTTTCTGTTGTTTACGGCTGAAGTGAGGAACTTCAGAAGGCAGAATTTCACCGCCACCTTCTACAACCTGACATTTACATTGTCCGCACGATCCTTTTCCACCACAGGCAGAAGAAAGATACACACCATTAACAGCCAAGGTATTCAGCAACGTACCGCCAGATGCAACATCCAGCACTTTGTCGCCGTTCATGGTAAGTTTCACGTTTCCTGAAGGCACCAGGAAGTTCTTGGCAACCAGCAGAATTATCACAAGCAACAGAACAACCACCAGGAATACTCCAATGCTTGCTAATATCATATTCATATCCATTGTCTTATTCCTTTCTTTATTAGATGTTCAAACCAGAGAAACACATAAATGCCATTGCCATGAGGCCTACTGTGATAAACGTAATACCCAGACCTTTCAGCGGGGCAGGAACGTCTGAATAAGCCATCTTTTCGCGAATGGCAGCCAGACCTACGATAGCCAGCAACCAACCCAGACCCGAACCAAGAGCGTAAGAGATAGAATCCCAAACGTCACCGATGTACTTCGGATCGCTTTCGCCCAGCGTAATACGCTGCTGCATGAACAGAGAGGCACCCATGATGGCACAGTTAACGGCAATCAGCGGCAGGAAGATACCCAACGAGGCATACAATGAAGGACTGAAACGCTCTACAATCATTTCTACCAGCTGTACGATAGCTGCAATCACGGCAATGAAAAGAATAAAACTAAGGAAGCTCAAATCCACACCCTCGATGAGAGCGTTCGGACCCAGCACTTTAGTCTGCAACAGATAGTTGACCGGCAGCGTAACCACCAACACGAAGGTTACCGCAATACCCAGTCCGACGGCAGTCTTCACGTTCTTTGATACAGCCAGGTACGAACACATACCCAGGAAGAACGCGAATATCATGTTGTCCACGAAAATGGAGCGGACGAATAAACTTAATAAATGTTCCATAATTTACCTTGAATTGAGAATTAAAAATTAAAAACCAAGAATTTCACATAACGGATTCTTCATTTTTCATTCTTCATTCTTCATTATATATTATTTATCTTGCAACTCTTTATGACGAGAACGCTGGTACCAGATGATGCAAGCCACGATGATCAGCGCCATAGGAGGCATCAGCATCAGACCATTGTTCACGTAACCGATCTTCTGAAGGGGCTCGTAGTTCAGGATGTTGAATCCGAACAGTGTACCCGATCCGAGCAGCTCGCGGAAGAAAGCTACAATCACAAGAATCTTGGCATATCCCAAACCGTTTCCGATACCGTCGAGGAAAGATTCCCACGGACCGTTCTGCATGGCAAATGCCTCCAGACGTCCCATCAGGATACAGTTGGTAATAATCAGACCCACGTATACGGAAAGCTGAACGCTTACATCATATGCAAATGCTTTCAGAATCTCGCTCACGATGGTTACCAAAGCGGCAACTACTACCAGCTGAACGATGATACGGATACGATTGGGAATGGTCTTACGGATCAATGAAATCACTACATTGGAAAAAGCAGTGATCACGGTTACGGAAAGACCCATCACGATAGCCGGCTCCAGTTTGGCAGTTACGGCCAAAGCCGAACAGATACCCAATACCTGTACGGTAACAGGGTTGTTCATTCCAAGCGGAGTTGAGAATACTTCTTTATTCTTTTTCGAAAACAACTGTCCCATATTCTTATTCCTCCTCATTATTATTGGTTAAAAAACTCTTGTAACTGCCCAGGCAATTCTTCAGCATGGCATCTACACCCACCGAAGTAATCGTACCTCCCGAGATTCCGTCAACCTGATAATCGGGCTTTTCTACCTTACCGTTCTTTACAACGCCCAAGGCAATCTCGCCGTTTTCCAGCGTTTTCTTTCCCGGGAATTCACCCTGGAAGTGTGCACCGGCAATTTCGGCACCCAGACCCGGAGTTTCGCTGGCATGCGAGAAGTATACACCGTATACGGTATCCTTATCGCCGTTCAAAGCCACATATCCCCAGATGGCACCCCACAAACCGGCACCGTAAACGGGGAATACATACTTGGTTTCACCATCAACCTCGGCTACAAACACGTGCAGACGGTTGTTTTCTTTAGCTTCTTTCTCGAAAGCAGTCACAAACTTGCCGGTGTATTCGGTCAGCGAACCGTCTTCGTTCACCAGCATGTCGCTCTTTACATATTTATTATATTCGGCTTCGGCATCCTTCACATCCTTCACGTTGAGGGCAGCAAGGATCTGCTTCTTCGTATCGAGCTCTACATTCTTGTTCTGAGTCTCTTTCAGCGAAGAACTTACGAATGCCAGCAGGAATGCAACGATAATCACCATTACCGAAGCATAAATGATAGTATAACTATTGCTATTGGTATTCATTTTCTTTCGGTATTTTTAGCGGTTAGACTTAGTTGCACGTTTGGCACGGTTGTTGATGTTGCTCTGCACTACACAGTAGTCGATCAGCGGAGCAAAAATGTTCATCAGCAGGATGGCCAGCATCATACCTTCGGGATAACCGGGGTTGAGCACACGGATAATGATAGCCATTGCACCGATCAGGAATCCGAAAATGTATTTTCCGGTCTCGGTACGTGCTGAAGTAACAGGGTCGGTAGCCATAAACACGGCACCGAAACAGAAACCACCGAGCACGAGGTGTTCGTACCAGGGCATCTGTGCCATCGGGGTGTCAGGACCAACGGTATTGAATACCCATGCCATAAACGCACCACCTACGAATACGGAGAACATAGTCTTCCAGCTGGCAATGCCGGTCCACAGCAACAGGATGGCACCCAAAGCAATGGCAATGACACTGGTCTCACCGATAGAACCGGGGATAAGACCGGTCACCATGTCCCACGAGAATTCGGGATAAGCGCCTGTCGTAGAAGCCACACCCAGCGGAGTAGCCACCGTCAGACCGTCGACCTGCTGTCCAAGGCCACAGATAGAATCGCCTGAAACCCAAACAGCATCACCCGACATCTTGGTAGGATAAGCAAAGAAAAGGAATGCACGGGTGATCAAGGCTACGTTGAACACGTTCATACCTGTACCACCAAACACTTCTTTGGCAAAAATAACGGAGAATGCAGTAGCAATGGCCAGAATCCACAACGGACAATCAACCGGCACAATCATCGGAATCAGGATACCCGATACCAGGAAACCTTCCTGAATCTCTTCCTTCTTCCATTGGGCAACAACAAACTCAATGCCCAGACCTACTACATACGAAACAATGATTTTCGGCAATACGGCCAGGAAGCCATAGCCAAACATCTCAATAAAACTACCGGTTGCGCCAGTAGCATGGAAGTGCTGATAACCCACATTGTACATACCGAACAGAAGTGCCGGTATCAGCGCAATGACTACCATAGACATGATACGTTTGCTGTCGATGGAGTCATGAATATGCGTTCCCGATTTCGAAGTGGTGTTAGGCACGAACAGGAATGTTTCGAAGCCATCGAACACCGAACGAAATGCGTGGAATTTGCCGCCCTCTTCAAAGTTAGGCTTTATCTTGTCGAGATAATTTCTTAACGCTTTCATTAATATTCTGCTATTTTATAAATGTTTCTGATTCGTGAATTACGCCATTTCGGCACGGAGCATGTCAAGACCCGCACGCACGATGCGCTGAACTTCGACCTTGGACGAACATACAAATTCGCAAAGGGCAAAATCTTCGGGAGCCACTTCGTAAATACCCAAAGCCTCCATGCGGTCAATGTCACCGGCAATGATGGCTTTCACCAGGTATTCCGGATAAATGTCCATCGGGAACACGCGGTCGTATTCGTTCGACATGATCATGTGACGTTCGCCTCCCTTCACACGGGCATCAATCACATATTCTTTCTTACCCATCAGCCAGCTGAAGTAAGAGTGGCTTACGCTGAACTGATTGAAACGCGGCATAATCCATCCGAGCATTTCGTGTGTTTCGTCACCTTCGGGGATAACGGTGAGCTGGCTGTCAAAAGCGCCCAGATAACCGTTCGGAGACACTTTCTTTCCGGTCAACACGTTACCGCTGATATAACGCAGGTCCTTGTCGGTAGTGACATTTCCCTTGAACACGTTGGTCAGCAGCGCACCGACTTTCAGCTTGCAATAAGCAGGTTTCAGGACTTCGCTTCCTGTTACGGCTACCGTGCGGGTCAGGTCTACCCGACCTGTATTCATCAGACGGCCGATGAAGATAACAGCTTCGGCACCAATCGTCCATACTGTTTCACCTTTCACAATCGGCGAAATGTGGTTGATCTGCACACCTACATTACCGGCAGGATGCGGACCGTCGAAAGCCGTGATGGTAACATTCTTTGCACCTGTCAGAGCTGCACTCTTCTGCTTCACGCTGATGCTCAGGTAAGTCTTGGCCATCTTAGCCAAAGCGTCGAGTCCGGTCTGGAAGTTCTTCTCCTCGCCTTTCAGGGCAAACTCGAAATTGGGAGCCAGCGGATTGCTGTCGAATGCCGATACAAAGATTGCTTTCGGAGCAACTGTCGGATCGGCGATCACATCGTAAGGACGCTGACGGATGAAAGCAAACATACCGGCTTTCAAGAGAGCAGCTTTTACCTCCTCTGCGTTCATCTTCGACGGATCCATCTTGCCGAACTCCTCGTAATCCTGTTCTGTAGCAGCTTCTACTACGATGTTCAACACCTTACGGCGTGCACCGCGCTCCACGCTTGTCACTACGCCACTCACGGGCGAAACAAAATTTAATTCGGGATGATTCTTGTCAATAAACAAGGGTCCTCCGGCCATCACATATTCCTGTTCTTTGACCACCACTTTCGGAGTGATACCGGTAAAATCATCGGGAACCAATGAATAGAATCCCGGCTCTTTTACGGTAACAAGCTCTTCCGCGGCTTTGCCTTTCAGGTTGATGTCAAGGCCTTTGCGTAACTTAATTACATTTGCCATGCGTTTATCTAAAATAATGGTTTCATTAAATTTGCGGCAAAAGTAACAAAAAAGAATGTGAATAAAGAGTAAAAGTTAAAGGAATTAAAGAGAAATTTCCGTAATACATTCCGTTAACGAGCACGAAGTTACTGTTTCACGTACAAAACAAGGGCTGGACACGCCTGCCACCCCTTGTCTGCGTGCCCCACACGACTATCATTTTCTCACTGTCTTCGTGGACTTATCCTTCTTCAGGCAAAGCAACGGAAGGAAGAAAAAAATACCGATGACCGACATCACCAGTCCGCCGATCGTACCTGCTGCCAACGGAAACCAGAAACCTTCCTTTTCGGTACCTACCATGAATGGAATAAATCCTAACACGGTAGATATCACAGTCAGGAAAATCGGAACAATCTTCGCATTCCAAGCCTTCACATAAGCATAATATCGGGACATGTGCGGGAAGCGCCGGCAAATGCCATTGTATTCGTTCAGGATGTAGATACTCGCATTGACCGTAATGCCACACAACAATACAAATGAGGCAAACCCTCCCTGGTCGAAATTCAGCTGGAACCAATAGAACGTCAGGAAGACGCCGATGTACGAAACCGGTATGATGAATATAATGGCCAGCGGTTGCTTCAGCGAGTTAAACAGGATGCTGGTCGTACAGAAAATGATGGATATCACGATGAGCAGAAGCAAATACTGCTTGTTGATGCCTCCGCCCCACCCCCATGTCTGGCGCTCCGACTCGGCCGTATACCCCATCGGGAGCAGCTTTTTGATGGCTTCCAGATCGCGCTCCTGCACCCGGTTACCCATTTCGTACGAACCGATATATTCGTATTGCAGACACAGGCGGTACTGCTGGTTCTCCTTCGCAATGTTCTGGGGCATCTGCCCTTTCTCCACCACAGACAGGTCGGACAGCTTATACTGCTTGTCGGCCGAATAGCCGTAAGGATAGTACTGCATGGCCCAACTGTCGTATTCGCCCGACTGCCTGGAGGACAGATTCAACCGTTCCGAACCATTCTCGGTAGGAACCGTACCCACCGATATGTTTTTACTGAAAATAGGTTCCACGGCATTGAACAGCATGCTTGCATTGACTCCTTCCTCTGCCATGCGCTGCTTGTCCAAATCGAAATAGAACTCCTGATAATCGTCCTTCCACCACGAAAACTCCGAGTTGATGGTGACTTCCTTTATACGCCGGTGGGTCAGCAAGGTGTCTTTCAGCGCTTCTGCCCATTTGTACAGCTCGTCGTAATTGTATCCGTACATGCGGATGCGGTACGAACCGGCACTTTCGCGCACGTCGTTGCTGAAGCCCTGATCCTGCAGGCCGTAAACGCTCCAACTGCCTCCACCCAGTTCCAGCGCTTTCGAGATGATGCCCGATTTCAGCGTATAGGGGAAACCGCTTTTCTCTGCTTCCTTCTTGAAATAAATGTTGATGCTGGCCCGGCGGGCATTGTAAACATTGGTCTGGAACTGCCTGATTTCGCTGAACTGCGTCAGATAGGTTTCCATCCGCTTCACCAGCGTGTTCATCTGCTCCAGCGTGCTGCCGTTGGGCAGATTGGCATTGGCGGTCAGCACCACTTCCTCGTTGCGGGTAAAGTAACTGCCTTCGTACACCTTCTCCACAAACAGCCGCCAACTGCCTCCCAAGACTTTGTCCACGATGGGTTTCACCGATTCCTTGTATGTGGTCGAGCCCAACGTCTTGTTATACAGGTCCGGCCACGTGCCTTCGCCCTCCAGCTTTTCGGGCAACAGGAAGACCGGCAACCCGAATGCCAGCACCAGCACTACGGCTACCGCCCAGCGCCAGCGTTGCAGAAACCTGATCTGACGGATGTAGTAATGAGAGAACCCAACCGCACACCGCTTTGCACTGAACGTCCGGTGCCATTTGTCTGCCATCCGCTGACGCCAGCGTTGCAGGAACAGCCTTCCGCGTTTCTTCGTTGACGGCTGATAGGTCAGCCCCGTCTTCTCGATCATGGCCGGTACGAAGAACAGGGCCACGAACAGCGAAACGGCCAGATTGATAATGACCACTGCCGCAAAGTCTTGCAGATTCAACCGGATCCGCTCGTCCAGGAAGAAGACAATGACCAGGGCTCCCATCGTCGTCAGCGTGGCTGCCAGCACCGACATGAACGCCTTCAGATTGCGGCGGTGCAGAATGTGGTCGGTCATCACAATGGTACTGTCTATCACCAGATTCAGCGAAATGGTGATACCGGCCAGCGAATAAAGCTGCATCTCCAGTCCGAACAAGTAATAGAAGATGATGGCCACCGCTATGTTGATAAACAGACTGCTGACAATCAGCAACAGATATTTACCTTTCCGTGTGATGAGCCATACGAAGACAAACAGGATAAGCACCGTCAGACCGGTCCGCAGATAGATCTTGTTCATCTCCGCATGTATGTATTCGGTAGCATCGTATCCGATATGCACTTCATATCCGGCGGGCAATACCTGCTGTATGCTTTCCATTTCCTGTTCCACCAGTTTGCTCAGTTCCAGTTGGTTGGCTGTTTCCTCGGCTGTGACGGACAGGTAGATGGAGTTCAGTCCGTTGATGCGGTAATAGCTTTGAGGTTCTTCTTCGGTGTGGACGACGCTGACCAGCTGGTCCAGCCGGAACAGTCTTCCGTTGGAGGCCGTCACCGTAATAGTGGTCGGGTCGAAGCCGAAATCGGTCTTTTCCGGGACCAGCGCCAGTCTGATCCACTGTTTTCCGCCGCGTCCGTTGTCCACGTTGTGCGTGCCCAGGAACTCTTTCCGGTACGCCTGCTGGATGGCAGCCTGAATATCGTAAGGGCTGATTCCCAGCGTACGCAGCTTTTCGCTGTCGTACTCCAGCCTCCACTCCATCGGGGTGGCTCCGCTTACGTCCACCTTGTACACGCCCGGCAAGGCGGCCAGACGGGGCTTGATGTGTTCCTCGGCGTATTGCTGAATCCAGATGGGGGAAGAAGGCGCATTCAGCGTGAACGAAATAAACGGACGGTTGGCATCGTCTTCGGGCATCCGCATCTGGATGTACGGATAGCTTACCCCATCCGGCAGTCCCGACCAGGCCTGCCTCACCACGGTAGAGGCTTCGAAGCGTACCACGTCGATGTCGGCATGCTTGTCCAAATCGACATCAATTCTTCCCCATCCGTTTCCCGAAGTCGAATTCAGGTTCCTGACTCCCCGGATGCGTGCCAGCATGGCTTCCAACTTACTTGTCACTTCCATCTCGACCACCCGCGACGAAGCTCCCGGCATGTTGAAGCCGACACTGAAGCCCGGCAAGGCACGCGACGGATTCAGCTTGACAGGCAGCAACGGCACTAATGCCAGCCCCACCAGCGCAAGGCAGATAAAGGAAACGATGACTGTAAAAGAAGAATGTCTCATTAGCGACTTATTAATTTAAGTTTCGGCTTTACTATCTACAATTCCCGGCGGCTTTTCACGCAATTCCCGCCGGCTTTTCACGCAAAATCCGTCGGCTTTTCCCCGAAAACCCCTCGGCTTTCCAACGGAAACTCCCCGGCTTTTGCCTGAGTCGCATTCACCTCCCGCGGTGCGGAAGGCGGACGCCTGCTCTACGGCTGTCAATTGTCATAATCGAACTTTTCCGACAGCGAGAAGCCCGACATGAAGTCGTGCAACGTCAGTTTACGTATCTTGTAGTAGTTCAGCCAGTAATTCTTTAAGGCCGATATGTAGTTGCGTTGCGCCTCCTGCTGACGGTTCAGCGACAGGGTAAGGCTGTTGATGTCTGCCTTGCCGATGATGAACCGCTGACGCGTCTCTTCGTAAGCCAGTATGGCCAGGTCGAGCGCCTCTTCCGCACTGCTTACCAGGCTTTGCTGTATGTTGAAGTCGCTGACCGTCATCACCACTTCTTCCTCGATGCTTGCTTCGCTCTGACGGGCCGAAGTCCTTACCACATTCAGGTTGTTGCGGGCCATGTTGTATTTGCCTTTCCTCACGCCCCAGTCCACCAGCGGGATGCTGACGCTGACCGACACCATCTCCTGCTGCATAGGCCGCCGGTATGCCTCGCCAAACTGTTCGGCCACCTGGTTGAAACCGATGCTGGCATTGATGCTGGCGTTGAAGCGCGACTCCTTCTTGGTGCGGTCCACATTCTGCTCGGCCTCCAGTATGTTCTGCTTCAGTTCCAGAAAATCCGGATTGTTGGTGCGGGCGGCGGCCAGAGCCTCATCCACCGGCACAACCAGCGAACGCGGCGTGCCGGGCAGCTCCAGCCGTATCTGAGTGTTCTTCTCCATATTGAGGAACGAAGCCAGCGCAAACATGGCACGCTTCAGCGAACTGGCCGCATTCTGCAACGTGTTGCGGGCGTTCACCACGTCGAGCTTCAAGGTCAGCAGGTCGGCACGGCTGATGGACGCTATCTTCAGGCGTTGCATGCCGATGCTGTACAGCGTATCTGTCGAAGCCACGTTGTCCTTGGCCAAGTCGTATTCTGCCTGCGCCATGGCCAGGTCGAAGAAGTAGGTGGTGGCCAGCTCGGACACCTGTTCGGCGTTGTAAATGTATTCTTTCTTCACCTTCTCGTACTTCAGAGGCTCTATCTTGCGTTCCCAGCGGAAGGCATTGTAACCCACCAGGCTCTGCGAGTATCCCAACCGGATAGGCACGCTGGTATACTGCGTATATGGGTTGGACCCGAAGCTGCGCATGAAGCCCAGTTCCGTGTCGATGTAGAAGGTACCGCCCGTCAGGTCCAGATTCTGCCGGATGGCCAGGTTGCCATACGCGTAAAACGACTGCTGGCTGCGATAGATGTCCAGGTCCTGTTCCGAGTCGTACCGGCGTGTAATGTCGCGGTTATACTGTGCGGGCGTCATGTTCAGCGTCAGGCTGGGCAGGCGGTTGGCCTTGTACGTACGGTATTCCCAGTAGCCTGCCAGATACATGTTCTGCGTGCGGAAAGCTTCCAGCGAACTGTCGTTGGCCAGTCTGATGGTTTTCTCCAGATCCAATACCACCAGTTGCTGGGCTTCGGTCTGCACGGCCGGCAGGCAGATGCCAAGCCCCCATCCTATCAGAAAAATAAGTTTTTTCATCTATTTGTTTGAATTTATGTCCTCAATACAGAGTCAGCACGGTGTTGCCTCACTCTTTACCTTTCGTTCACTTTTTCTATATATGTACCAATATATCAGCGGGATAATAAACAGACTGACCAGCGTGCCTATCAGCATGGCCCCGATCATGGCGATGGAAAGCGGCTTCTGCAGTTCCGAGCCCATGTCGAACGAGAACAGCAAGGGTACCATGGCAAATATGGTGGTCAGCGAAGTCATCACAATGGGACGCAAACGCCTGCGGCCTGCCTCGTGTATGGCCTCCAGCAGCGGCATCCCACCCTTGCGCAGCTCGTTGATGGCATCCAGCTTCAGGATGGAGTCGTTGATGATGATACCGCAGGTCACTATCAGTCCGATGGCCGACATCAGGTTCAGCGTATGCCCGCATACCCACAGCAGCACCAGCGAGAAGGCGACATCGACCGGAATCTCGAACAGCACGATGAGCGGTTGCAGGAAACTTTCGAACTGTGCCGCCAGGATGAAATACATCAGCAGGATGGAAACGAACAGGATAACGACCAGCTCGTCCAGCATCTTCTGGTTCGAAAAGAAGCTTCCGCTGAACACGGTGTCCCACTCGTCCGAAGCCTCGGTCACCTTGTCCACCCCGGCCATCAGCTCGGGCGCATCTTCCACGTCGTAGAAGCGGAAAGGAATGTATTCCCCGCTCTTTCCGGCGGTGATGGTCTTCAGGTCTTCGCCTGCCGTCACTTTCACCAACATCGAAAGAGGGACATACTCTACCTGCCCCATTCCGTCGGGGCGTGTCTGTATCAGGGTGTTCTGCAAAATCTCGTTGACCGTCTGCTCCTCGCCCACGATGCTGACGGGTAAATACTGCTGATAAGAGTGGAGCATGGCCACGCTGTTCTCCTTGAAGGCTGTTTTCAGGGTCCGGTACAGTTCGTCGTAAGCCACGTTGTAGAGCAGCAGACGTTCTTGCAGAATGCTGATGTTCAGCTGGTTTTCGAATGCGATGCCCACAGGAGGGTTACCGGTAGTCTTTGCCAGCTGCTTTTCCAACTCGCGCAACTTTTCCGCTTCGGGAGTCCGTTCCTTGTTCCGGGCATACAGTTCGGCCACGACATCGGCCTCGCCGGTGACAAACAGTTTCTCGAAGACCGTCTCGGGAGGCGAAAACGAAATGACCGCATACGGATAGTGCTCGGTCACATAGGCATAGACCGCTTTCTGCAACGGAGCGATTTCCTCGGGCTTCTCTGTCTTGAAGTACAGTTCCGCTTCCGACGACGAAAGGGGGCGGTCGCGTTCCAGCAGGTAGTCTTGCTGGCCGATGGCTGCGGTGCGTTCCACCGTCTTTCCGGCAAAATGCTCCAGCAGACGGTCCACCCTGTCGCGGTTTTCATCCACGTGGATGTTCTCGTTCCACTCGACGCGTGCCAGCAATTCGTTCTGGTCAACGGCCGGCATCCGCTCTTTGTCGATGAAGCGGAACATGAATACGCAAAGGGGGATGGAGACTGCACAGAACAACAGGCTGACTGCCTTATGCCGGAATACCCAGTCGACTCCGGCATCGTAGAAGCGATCCATGGTATGCTCCTTCAGCGGATTGGGGATGCGAACCCGACTGAGCCACGACTTCTGGTGCAGCTTTGTCCCATAAGCCAGCGAATAGAGAACGGGCAGCAACAGGATGCCCGTGAAATAGGACACAAGCAAACCTGCCGTTACGGCAAACGCCTGATCGTAGAACAGGGCACCGGCGATGCCGCTCATGAATATCAGCGGGACGAACACCGCCACCGTCGTCAGCGACGAACTCAGCATGGGCGTGATGACTTCACTGGCTCCGGCGATGCAGGCACGGTGCAGGGTAAAGCCCCGCTCGCGGTACTGCGAGATGTTTTCGGTGACAATGATGCTGTTGTCCACCATCATACCCTGCGCCAGTATCAGTCCGGACAGCGAAATGATGTTGAGCGACATGTTGAACAGGTAGAAGACCAGAAAGCAGACTATCAGCGACACCACCATACTCAGTCCGATGATGAGCGGCGAACGCACGTCGCCCAGGAACAATACCGCCACAATGCAGATGAACAGGAAGCCCAATGACAGGTTCTGTTGCAGGTTGTCGATGGTGTAGTCCAGCAGTTCCGTCTGGTTGCGGCTGATGCTGAAGTCGATTTCGGGATAGACCCAGCGGAAATAATTCATCACGCCGTTCACCGCATCCTTCATCTTGTCCATATTCTCGTCGGCCTGCTTGATGACGGACAGCGTCACGGCGCGCTTGCCGTTGCTGACCGACAGTCCCCGCTCATCGACCGGCACAATGCCTACCTGGCAGAAGTCGCCCAATCGGACGATGCGGTCGCCCTTACGCAGCAGAATGTTTCTGACGTCTTCCTCGGTGCGCAGCAGGGTCGAGAACTTGATGCTGTATTCGTAATATCCGTCGCGCACGCTCATGCTGCCCGGCTCTACGTTGTTCTGCGACAAGGCACTCTCGATGTCGCCTATCGTCAGTCCCAGCACAGCCAGCTTGGCCGGATCGGGGACAATGCTCACTTCTTTCTCTACCAGTCCGGTCACATCGACCATCGCCACTTCGGGCAGCTGTTCGATGCGTCTTCTGATTACGTTTTCGGCAAACTCGCACAAATCCAGAAAGCGGTCGTCGGCCTGCATGTTTCCGATGCTGTCGTCCTTCAACGTCAGATTCAGGTAGAAAACGGGGATGTCCGTCGCGCTTGCCTTCACCACTTTGGGCCGGTCCGTATCCTTCGGCAGATAGTTCATGGCGGCGTCTATCTTCTCGTTCACCTCGATGAAAGCCAGGTCGGTATTGGTGCCGTAGTCGAAGCTCAGCCGGATGATGCCGGCACCGTCCCGGGTCTCGCTGCTCATGTCCCTCAGTTTCGAGACTTGCACCAACTGTTGGCGCAGGGGCCTTACCACCGTGTTCTCCAGTTCGCGCGCCGAAGTGTTGGCCACCGACACCTGCACGGTAATTTCGGGTATGGCGATGTCGGGCAGCAACGACACGGGCAAGGTGGAATAAGTCACCAACCCCACGATGAAGCATGCCGCGAATGCCATCAGCACGGCAATGGGCCGCTGTATCAAGAACTTTATCATAACCCTCGTCTTGTCCTGTTACTACTTTGTTTCCTCTACTACGGTGACGGGCGCTTCATGGGCCAGATTCACGTTGCCGGTGGCTATCACCAAGTCGCCTTCTTTGATTTCTTCACCCACTAACGTATAGCTGTCCGAGTTTTCAAGCTGTGTCTGCACATAGTTCCATATCGCCATATCGTTCTTCAGCGTAAACACCACCTGCTTGCCCGAGCGCAGCACCAGCGCACTCTTCGGTATCACCAACTGGTCGGGCAGTTCGCGGCGTACCTTTACCCGCACGTTCATTCCGCTGAACAGTTCGCCGCGGCTTGCCACCGTTGCTTTCACGTTCACCATGCCTTTTTCATCTACCAGGGGATTGATTTCTGAGATGCGTCCTTCGTATTTGGCTCCGGGATTGGCATAAGGCGACACCGTCACCCGATCGTCCTGCTTGATCAGGGGCAATTCATTTTCCAGCACCGTAAAGTCTACTTCCATCCGGTTGGAACCGATCACCGTACAGAAGGCATCGGCAGTCGACACCCTGTTATAAGGCTTTGCAAAAAGATTGGCCACCACCCCGTCGAAAGGTGCCCGCAGTGTGGCATGTTCTTCCTCGTAGCGTGCTATTTCGTATTGATAAAGAGCCTGGTCGTAGCCGCTTTTCACCTTGGCTAACCGCATGACGTCGGCGGGCACACTGGCCGTATCGCCTACAGCATATCCCTGCCCTATCAGTACGTCCTGCAATTCCAGTTTGGCTTTTGCCAGTGCGTCAGCTGCCTGAGCCGTTTTATTCTGCAGAAGGAAAGGGTCCAGTTCGGCCAGTGGCTGATCCTTTTTCACACGTGTTCCGTTTTTCACATATATTTTTGCCACCACTCCTCCGGTTTCGAAATTCAGGTCTGCTTCTTCTGCCGCTTTCATTTTGCCGTTGCTCACCAGTTCATGATAGAAGGTCTGTCGTTTCAGAGGCACCACCGTCACTTCAGTTTTCTTGTCCGGCAGCACGGTATTCACTCCCTCTTCTTCCACCGTTTTTTCCTTACCGGCTTCCGAACACGCTCCCAACAGGAAAGGAAGCATTCCACAAAATACGCAAGTGTAAAAAAGTATTTTCATCGTATTCTTATAGTTATTTGTTTTCAATGGTATTATTATCTTGTTTTCACATGTATACTTTTCCTGTTCTACTTAAGGATTTCCAAAAGTATGCAAAGGATTCGAGCTTTGCAAACAGATCTGACTGACAAAAACTGACAACCCTTATATCCAGCACATTACGCCTATAAATAGCACAACATTGAAACGTTTCCGAACGATTTTGTAATGCCGGTGAACGATTTTATACACTATTTCAGACGTATATATCCATTCCTGAAGGCGATTCAAAGCCCCATCCACACCCCAAATCAACTCGCTTCCGCCGGTGAAGATCCAAAGTCCGAACGATGCAGAATGACCAAAATTTATCATTATAAGCGTTCGTCGTCAAAGTCAAACCATCCGTAATACATCACACACGCACTACTTCCCTCCGCCAACAGGCAGCCTGTACAAGTTATCATCATCCGTAAACTTCTTCAGATAGAAAACGTCGTCGGCCAATACGCCCTCTAAATACAGCGCATCCAACTTCAAACGTTTCACGGCTTTTCCTTCCCAAGTATAAATATCAATATAGGTTTCCTTTCCCGGCCTGCCTGTATCCTGGTTCAACATATAGAAACAGGCATCATCCGCATTGATCTGTTTCATGTAACAGGCACCGTCTTTCATCGGATTTTCGGGAGAACCTCCTTTGTAATTGATTACAAAAAGCGGAAGAATCTTCATACGCTCGGTGTCAATCCGATACACTTCTATCTGATTAAAACGCATTCTTCCCACAACCAATTTATCCTGATAGACACAGAAGGTAAGGTCGTAAGGCATGGACTTGTCCTCAAAATAGCCTTCGTCCACCCCTATGCGGTCGTATATTTCACCGGAAGCCACATTCAACAATTCAACTCCCGTCTCATGCGGAAGTAACTTGTAGCCACAATACAACGTATCGTTAAGGGCGTGAAGCCGCTGATATCCTCCTGCTAAAATTTTCCTATCCATCTGTTGCCTTTTACAAGACAAACTGTCTTTCCCGTCCCATAGATACGTCCTTATTTCGTTATCGTTCCATATCCTGAATGCTCTGCTCCTTTGCCCGCCAACCAGATTTGCCGTAGTCAGAAAATCGTCAGGGCCGTTTCCTATCTGTCCGAAAGAGAAATAATACCTACTGTCCGAAAGATCCCACAATGTAAAGCAAGGTTCCATCTTATCATTCTGCAACAGGATAAAAGAATCTCCCATCTGCATGTACTCAATATTGCACAAAGTAGGCAACGGCACAGCCTGCGGCGTCACCTCCTCCGTCTTGCTTTCCCAGTCTATGGCATTGATAGCCAGTCTGTTTTTCTGGCTTTTTCCGTTACAGGAAGCCAAGAGGAAAAGGCATAATACCACCCCATAAATCTCCTTCATACAGTTCATGTTTGATATTATCATTTAAAATAATACAGGCAAACAATCGGATTCCCCACGTTATTGGCCCACTCGATCATCCGTTTCGGCAGTTCTGCCAGTTGCTTGTCGGGATGAATTTTGAGATAATCTTCCAAAACTACCAGATGGTTCACCGATACATGGCCCACTAAAAGCTCTTCGGAAGCTTCCACCGGAAACATCTGGCAACCCAGCAAATCGTCATTAAGCCATCCGGCATAAAGGCGCGAAGTCTGTTTATCGAACAATATGTCTTTCGGCTGCTCTTTTACATATGCCTGGATATAGAAGTAGCGGCTGTTTTCCCAGCAACTGTTGAATCCATACACCGGCCAATGTTTCTTCACGGCATCGAACAAATCCATCCTGGGCAATACCTCTTCCGGGAAGTCCTCAGGAGGATTGTTCGCGCCAAAGTCCAGCGTATATTTCACCTCCAGCGAATCGGCAGAAAGGACACTATAGATTTTGTTCGATAAAGGTTGGAAAAACAGAACTTCCCCGCTACCCGGCAAACGGGTAAAGGCCCTCTTCTGCTGAAAAGAAGGAAGGAGCTGACCTCCCAAACGGGCATAACCTGTCAACAGGGTCCGCGTCCGGCCATCTTCTTCCCGGTAGGTTTCCAGCAAGGAAGATACATCCTGTTCAGAAGCCTTTGCATTTTTGGTAAAGACAGCATACGATCGGTCCGGCAGCAGCGCCAGTTCCATTCCCCTGCTTTCCACTTGCTGTTCGCGTACGAATTTCCCGTCCAGCGAGAAATACATCAGCTTAGGCGGATAGGTCAGAAGACAGATCAGACTGTCCGCCTCGGAAACCTCCAGTCCGCGGACAGACAGATATTCCTCCCTGCCCTGACCGCGGCGGTTGATACGGACCTTGCCCTTCCCCTGACGGTCGAAAACGAACACTTCATTGTCGCAAAGCACAAAAAAGCGGTCGAACGCATAACGCAGCTGTTCGACCTCGGACAACAGGAAATTGTCCGTCGTATCCAACGGGACAATTTCCACTCTCGAAAACAAATCGGAATACTTCAGTTCCAAAGGCTGTGCCTGATCGCACGCCAGCACAGTGCCCGAAGGCTGCGCTTCCTCTCCGCCTCTTTTTCCGGCAGAAGAACACGCTCCCAACAGGAAAGGGAGCATTCCACAAAATACGCAAGTGTAAAAAAGTATTTTCATCGTATTCTTATAGTTATTTGTTTTCAATGGTATTTTTATCTTGTTTTCACATGTATACTTTTCCTGTTCTACTTAAGGATTTCCAAAAGTATGCAAAGTATTCGATGTTTGCAAACAAATCAGACTGACTAAAACTGACAATCCTCATTCACAGCATATTACGCACATTCAATGTTACAAAATTGTAATTCTATGACACCATTCCATACCCTTATGACGAATTTTTACCCCATTCTTTTATACACTAAATCCACATTGTTCCGGCAATATCCTGCAACATGAATCACATAAGCGGTAATTATGCCTGAACGTTCCGCCCAATGTGACTTCAGAAACCCAACCGACTGCTTAAAAATAGCCCCAGATACCATGCCAAGAAAAAAGAACAGCCGGCTACAGGATACAAGCAGACAGTTCGGAAGAGACTGCAACTCTTCGCACTGCTTCTATCCCGCAGCCGGCTATCATTTATACCGGACAACGTAAAAGAGAAACTTTATTCCTCTTCGGCAAACATCGGATCCCAGGCAGGCAACTTGATCGGCTCCTGACGGAAAAGCTTCATCACCTTTTCGGGCACATACTTCGTCTCGACTACCAGACGGAACATATATTCGTCAAACCAGCGGTCGGTCATGATGAGGTGTCCTTGCCAGCCACTCGACGCTCCCCAGCTGTTCTCCACCAACCACTTCACGGGCTTGCCGTCCTTGTCAAGGTCGACACCGGCCAGGGTCATGGCGTGGCTCGATCCGCTGGAGAAGGTGGCGATGCGTTGCTTCTTGTCCATGCCGAAGGTAACGCCCATCAGCGAAGCATAGTCGTAATTGTTCACGTCCAGCAGGCCGCGCTCGGAGTTGAGTTGCTGACCCACGTCGCACGAAAAATACATCATCGTGCTGTCCTTCAGCGAAGCGATGGCCATCTGCTTGATGTCTTCAATAGGCAGGTTGACGTACGTCCAGTTGTGTCCGTCGTAACGGTGGCGGTCGTAGTCTATCTCGTAAGTCTTATAGTATTCGCGCGTAGGGTCGTTCATCAGCATCACGTAGTCGGTCAGCAGCTTGGTGTCGCCATACTTCTGGAGGAAGGTCATCGGCGTGTGGTGTTCTGTTTCTACCGGATTGCCCTTAGCATCCTTACGCACATAGTCGAACTCGGCAGGCGGCATGCCCAGGTTGAGCACCAGCATGCGGTAGACAGTACCCAGCATGGCGGTCTTCTCCCGCTCCAGCTCGTCGGCCTTGGCGCCACGTGCCACCATGTCACGCAGTTGCAGGCCATATTCCTTCAACTTCAGGCTGATGAGCGATGCCATACGCGAAGTGTTCGAACTGCTGTTTGTCTCGGGCATGGCCTCGGCAGGCACCAGTCCGTACTTCGACACGATGTCGGCCACTCCCGTAAACGTACCGCCGTCGCTCAGCGGATGCTTGAAGAGCCACTCCACCGTCTGGTCGCTCATGGGCAGCTTGCCGGTGTCGATAACGCCTTGCAGGAAGAGGTTCGACTTCTCCAGCTGATCCCAGAAGAAAGGATAGACTTCGGAAAACTCGAACGACGGGAAGCCGAAACGTGCCATCGTCTTGGCACGCATCACGTTCAGCCCCGTAAACAGCCAGCAACGACCGGACGACTTCTGGTCGGTAATGCCGCTGGACTTGACACGAACCGAGAAGTGTGTGTCCATACCTTTCATATTCTCCTGGTTCAGGGCCAGACGACGGATATCGTTGTTACCGATGGCATTGCGTAGTGCCTTGTCGGCAGGCGTCCCCTGATAACTTTGACGAATCTGTTCGAGCATAGAAGGACTGATTCCTCCTTCACCGCCTCCCTGCGCACTGGCCGAAAGAAAAGCCGTCGTGGCGAGAACAAATACAGATAACAAATGTTTTTTCATAACGATCGAAACAGTTTTTATTGTTGATAAAATATGATGATTAATGGTAAATGGTCAATAATAAATGATCAATGATTAATGATAAATGGTGAATAGCCTAAGAAATTCTTCATTCTTAATTCTTAATTCTTCATTCTTAATTTTTCTCCATTCTTCATTTATCAAAAGCCCTCCCAAGCTGACAAATATAACACCTTTTTTGAAAAATTTAGTATTGTCTTTAGAATAATTGTCCATTTATAAGGAAACTGATTCAAATAAAATAGTTTTCTTTGCACCCTCATTCGTACGATATGAAGAAATTTATCCTGAGCTTGATAGCCCTGCTGGCACTGACCAGCCTTTTGCCTGCACAAGAAGTGCAGACAGACTCTGTAAAGACCGAAGTCAATCACACACTAACGCGTAAAGAACTGCACAAGCAGAAAGTGGCGCGGCGCAATCTGCACTACAACATTCTGGGCGGTCCCAGCTATACCCCCGACTTTGGAGCCGTATTGGGAGGAAGCGCATTGCTGACTTTCCGCATGAACCCCAGCGACACCACCCAGCGACGTTCAGTAGTCCCCATGGCACTTGCCTTCATGTTCAACGGCGGCATCAACCTCTTTTCCAAGCCACAGCTCTTCTTCAAGGGCGACCGTTTCCGCATCTTCGGTAAGTTCTCGTACAAGAATACGCAGGAGAATTTCTACGGCTTAGGCTATACCACCAACCGCGACTATGTGCGTAGCGACACCACCAGCCAGTACCGTTACAGCGGCATACAGGTGAATCCGTGGTTCCTCTTCCGTCTGGGTGAAAGCAACTTCTTTGCCGGACCGCAGATCGACATCAATTACGACCACCTGACCGATCCAGCCAAACACCTCGTCAACGAGCCTACCTACCGGGCAGCCGGCGGAACCGACAAGGGCTATAAACAGCTCAGCTCGGGTATCGGCTTCCTGCTGACCTACGACAGCCGCGACGTACCTGCCAATGCCTACACCGGCCTTTACCTGGACGTACGTGGCATGGCCTACTCGAAAATCATCGGAAGCGACCAGAACTTCTACCGACTGGAGATAGACTACCGCCAGTACAAGCCTCTGGGCAACCGGAAAGTGTTGGCCTGGACCGTACAGACCAAAAACGTATTCGGCAACGTGCCCCTTACGCAATATGCCCTGACCGGTACTCCTTTCGACCTGCGCGGCTACTACATGGGACAATACCGCGACTATTCATCGCACGTCGTACTGGCCGAATACCGCCAGATGATCAACACCGACCAAAGCAACTGGTTCAAACGCGTCCTGCATCGGCTGGGATTCGTGGCATGGACCGGATGCGGCTTCATGGGTCCTACGATGGGCAAAATAGAAGGTGTCCTTCCCAATTACGGCGTCGGACTGCGCATCGAAGTACAGCCCCGTATGAACGTACGCCTGGATCTCGGAAAGAACACCGTCAACAATCAGACTCTCTTCTATTTCAATATGACGGAAGCCTTCTGATTTGAAGGAGAATGAAGAACTTATTAAATGGAGAATTGATAATTGATAATTGAGAATGAGCTTGCGCATGTTCATTCTTCATTCTTCATTATCCATTTTCCATTCTCAATTATCTTAGGTATCGGCTTTAACTTCTTTAACTTCTTAACTCCTTAACTTCCATCAAAATGCCTCCTTACGCCGGTTCCTCCCCGCGCTCGATATAAGCCAGCACGTCGCCTTTCTTCACATAGCTGCCCTGCTTGGCACATACCTCGATGATGCGTCCGCTGAAGTTGGCCGTCACCTTGTCGTGCGTTCCCCACGGCGTGGTGATGTAGCAGAAGGTATCGTCGGGCTCGTACTTGTGACCGGGCTCGGGTGGCATGGACGGGTTGGTCACATCTATTTCCCAAATCACCGTTCCCTTCGCCGGTGCCGTGATAGGCTCTGCCTTGGCACGCTTCAGTTTCTTCACATCTTCGTCCGAGAAGCCCTTGCCCAGCAAGGCCGATTCCTTGGCACGCTGCAGGTCGGTCTCGAAACGTTTGCGGGCCACGCCCGACTTATAGTCGCGATACTGGCGGTCGTGCATAGCCAGCTCGAACAGTTCTTCTTCGTCTTCGCCCACGTCCCAGCCGTTCTCTTTCATCTCCTTGCGGTACTCGTCCAGCTGGTCGGGATAGTACGATTGCGGATCGGCATCGGTAAACTCGTAGTTGTTCTTCCGGGCCAGTTCCACGATTTCCGGATCCAGCTTGCCCGGCAGACGTCCGCTCTTGCCCAAAATCATGCCCCACGTGTTGTTGTCGATCATCGTCCAGCGCTCTTCGCCCTTCACCTGCGACATGACATTCATCAGCGCCACATTCTTCACATACTGGCTGAAGGGGGTCACCAATGGCGGATAACCCAGCTTGGGCCATACGTATTCCACCTCGTCGAACAGCATCACCAGCAGGTCGTCGATGCTCAGTTCCGGTTCGCCCTTACCTTTCAGTATCAGGTTGATGCCGGCATGCACGCCTTTCAGGTCGGCCATCATCGAGCCCATCATTCCGCCCGGCAGTCCGCACTTCAGCAGTAGCGACGACATGTGCTTGTTGCTCGGATCCATGAAGTAGCCCAGGAAGTCGTCGATGAACTCCTGCGTCAGCGAGCGGGCTTTCATGTAGGCCTTCATGTTGATGTCGGGCACCTGGAATCCCTTGTCGCGCAGCATGGCCTGCACCGAGATAACGTCGGGATGCACCTTTCCCCACGACATGGGTTCCATCGCCACGTCGATGATGTCGGCTCCGTTCTCGCACACTTCCAGGATGGAGGCCATCGACAGTCCCGGACCGCTATGGCCGTGATACTGGATGATGATATCCGGATGTTTGTCCTTGATAGCTTTTGTCAGGCGTCCCAGCATGCCCGGACGTCCGATGCCTGCCATGTCCTTCAGACAGATTTCGGGAGCACCCGCCTCGATCAGCTGGTCGGCAATGGCCGCGTAATATTCCACGGTATGTACGGGCGAATGGGTAATGCAAAGCGTAGCCTGGGGAATCATGCCTGCCTCAAGCGCATACTTGATGGAAGGGATGATGTTACGCGTTTCGTTCAGTCCGCAGAAGATACGGGTGATGTCCACCCCCTGGGCATGCTTCACCTTATACATCAGCCGGCGTACGTCGGCCGGCACCGGATACATGCGCAGTGCATTCAGTCCGCGGTCCAGCATGTGTGTCTGTATGCCTGCCTCCCTGAAAGGTTTGGTAAAGGCACGCACGGCCTTATTCGGATTCTCACCATAAAGCAGGTTCACCTGTTCGAAAGCGCCGCCATTGGTCTCAACGCGGGCAAAGCATCCCATTTCTATAATTACCGGAGCAATGCGGACCAACTGGTCCACCCGTGGCTGGTACTTTCCGGACGATTGCCACATGTCACGATAGACAAGACTGAATTTAATCTCCTTTTTCATAACGGTAGGGGAATTAAAGGTATTATTTGTTCGGTTAACTTAACATAGACAAATATAGCAGATAATTCTGACATATCGACAATAAAAGAGCAGATTTCTTTCACCCAAAAGATATGTTATATATCATATTGTCAGAATCGGCTTCATTCTTCATTCCCCTTTCCGATATGCATTCCTTATTTTTTCCGAAAAAATCGTAAAACATCTGTGATTTTTTTATAGTTTTGCCTACATACTAGTAAACAGCCTTACGGCTTTAGTTTTTGAGTTCTTGAGTTTTTTAGTTTTTAAGTTGGGGGAATACAAACACAAAAAAAACGAAGAACTCAAAAACTTAAAAGCCCAATAACCGAGAAACTAAAGAACTTAAGAACTCAAAAACTAAATAACTCAAAAACTTAAAAACCCAAAACTAAATAACTTACTTTATGAAATCATTGAAATTGCAGTCGATTCTTCTGCTGGCTTTCGCATTGCTTGCCCTGCCCTCCTTCGGACAAGGGCTGAAAGCCTTCAAACTGAAGAACGGTCTTTCCGTATATATATGGGAAGACAACACCAAGTCCGACGTGTATGGTATCGTAGCCTGCCGCACCGGTTCGGTCAACGACCCGGCCGAGTACACCGGTCTGGCCCACTATCTGGAGCACGTCATGTTCAAAGGTACCGACAAGATCGGCGCCCTGGACTGGGAAAAGGAAAAGCCCATCTACGAACAGATCATCGCCAAGTACGATGAAATGGCCGAAGAGACCGACCCGCTGAAGAAAGAAGCCATCGGGAAAGAGATCAACGACCTGACCGTGGAAGAAGGCAAGATCAGCGTTTCCAACGAGTTTATGAACCTCATCGAGAGCATGGGTGGAAAAGGCCTGAACGCAGGTACCAGCTACGACGTCACCTACTACCACAACTCGTTCCCCCCGTACCAGATCAACAAATGGCTCGAAATCTATTCGCAACGCCTCATCAACCCCGTATTCCGCCTGTTCCAGACCGAGCTGGAAAGTGTGTACGAGGAATATAATATGTATCAGGACGACCCCGGAAGCGTACAACGCGAGTTTATATCGAGCAAGGCATTCGAGGGACATCCCTATGCGCGCCCCATCATCGGCCTGCCCGAACACCTGAAGAACCCGCGCCTGAGCAAGCTCATCGAGTTCTACAACAACTGGTACACCCCCGAAAACATGGTACTGATTCTGGTGGGCAACGTCAACGCACAGCAGATCAGCGGACGCATCAACGCCACCTTCGGACGCCTGCCCAAACGCCCCACGCCCGAACGCAAGACCTACCCCGACCTCGACATCAAGGGACGCAAGCAGTACACCGCCAAGGTGGGCTACTACCCCATGGTATGCCTGGCTTATAAGGGCGTTCCCTCGGGACATCCCGACGAGAAACCGCTGGAGATAGCCATGTCGCTGCTGCACAACAGCAGCAACACCGGCACGCTGGACAAGCTGACCCTGGACGGCGAACTGACCAGCTGCGGAGCCTCAACCGACTTCCGCCGCGAGCAGGGACGCAACATGGTGTATGCCATCCCCTTGTACGACGAGAACCAGCGCCGCTTCGAGTCGAACAAGAGTGCCGAGAAAAAAGCCCTGAAAGCCATCGAGCAGATTGCCAACGGCGAATTTGAGGACTGGCAGATCGAAGCCATCAAGGCCAACATGTGCCGCGACTTCGACCTGACCATGGAGTCGAACACCAACAAGGCCATGATACTGATGCAGGCCTTCATCAACGAAGAAGACCTGGGCAAAGTGCTCAGCTACAAGGACGAAATCATGGCCATCACCACCGAAGACATCAAGCGCGTGGCCAAGCAATACCTGACCGGCAACTACCTGGCCCTTTACATCGAAAAAGGCAAGGCCGACAACAGCGGAAAAATCAAAAAGCCCGGCTACAAGCCCATCGAACCGCCCGTAGGCAAGCAGTCGCTCTACGCCCTGCAGTTCAAGAGCATGCCCATCGGACATGTCGAGGAAAAGTTCATCGACTTTACCGACGTGCAGGTCAAGAAGCTGAACGACCGCTCGAAGATGTACTATTCGGTCAATCCCGAAAACAACGTGTTCAGCCTCACCCTGCGATACGGCGTGGGCGAACGCGAGTTCCCCAAGCTGGGCATTGCCGCACAGCTGATGAACGATGCCGGCGTGATGGGTGCCTACCAGCCCCAGCAGCTGAAGGAAGAGCTGAGCAAGCTGAACGCTACCTGCAGCGTAAGCGCCAGCGACAACTACCTGTACATCACCATGGAGGGCTACGAAGCAACCTTGCCGCAAGCCTGCCAGCTGCTGTCGCGCCAGATCCTGATGCCGCAGCTGGACGAAAAGCAGCTGGCACGTATCAAAGGCTCGCTTCTGGGCGCACGCCAGCAGCGTAAGGAGAATGTGAACACCCTTTCGTCTGCCCTGATGCAGTACATGATCTATCAGGACAAGTCGAGCTTCATCGACGAACTGACCGATAAGGAAATCTACGAACTCTCCATCTCCGAGCTGACCGGCGACATCAACCGCGCCGCCAACTACGAGGCCGAAATCTTCTACTGCGGCACGATGCCTTTCGACAATGCTTACGACATCCTCAGCAAGAACCTGCCGCTGGTAGCCAACGAGCGTCCGTCCACCTCGCCGCAAGACAAGCCCCTGGCCTCTGTCACCGAGAATACCGTATACTTCCTGCCCAACTCCGACGCCGAACAGGCACAGATCTGGTTCTTCATGCCATTGGGCCAGTACGACAAGAAGGACGACGTGCTGCGCGACGCCTTCAACCAGTACTTCTCCGGAGGTTTCAACGGACTGGTGATGAACGAAATCCGCGAAAAACGTTCCATGGCCTACTCGGCCGGAGCCTACATCGGCACGCCTGCCCTGCCCGGCAACCCGACTTATCTGTTTGGCAACATCGGCACACAGAACGACAAGGCCAACGACGCGCTGGACGTATTCATGGGTCTGGTGACCGACATGCCGAAGAATGCCGACCGCATCGACAACATCAAGAGCTACATGCGCCAGGAAGCGCTGACCACTCACCCGTCGTTCCGCAGCAAGGCCGAGACCCTCAACTCGCTGCAACGCGTCGGCTATAGCGAAGACCCCGCCAAGGAGAACCTGCCGAAAATCGATGCCCTGACCTTCGACGACATCGTGAAGTTCTACGAAGACAACATCAAGGGCAAGCCCTACTGCATCGGCATCATGGGCAACCCGAAGGACATCGACGTGAAGAAGTTGGAGAAATACGGCAAAGTTGTCCGACTGAGCGACCGCAAGCTGTTCAACACGAAGGATACGCTGTTTTAATGAAGAATGAAATAAATGAAGAATGAAGAATGAGGAATGAGGAATTGGGTTTCTAATTCACTTTAACTCCTAAAAATTCTTCATTCTTCATTGTCATGCTGAACGTAGTGAAGCATCCCTCTTCAGCTGGCTGTCGAGATTCTTCGCTGTCGCTCAGAATGACAGATACATTCTTAATTCTTCATTCTTAATTTATTTGATTCAGGCACGGACCGCACGGAAAATACGGAGAAAAAAATAAATACTCCGCGAAAATCCGTGTAATCCGTGCCTGAACTGTTTTCTCTCCGCTCCTACCGCTTCTCCTCTTCCTCGCCCGCACCCGAAAGGATGGGCAGGCAAATCTTATACTTGACGGCCAGGATACGGGCCAGAAATACTGACACGCCGCCCACAATCTGGCAGATATACGCATCCAGCCCCACCAGCTGGCAGAGGAAATAAACAGTACCGCCCACCACACAGGCCATCGCATAAATCTCCTTGCGGAAAATCAGCGGAATCTCGTTGATGAACACGTCGCGGAACACACCGCCTGCCGCACCCGTAATGCTACCCATGATGATGGCCACCCAGAAGGGATAGCCCAGCAGGATGCTCTTCTCCACACCCACCACGGTGAACAGGGCCAGACCGATGCTGTCGAAAATGAAGAACGTGTTGTTCAGATGAATCAGATGCTTTCCGAACAGAATCACCCACAGCAGGGCCAGACCGGTACAGATCAGGTAAATGGGATCGGTCATCCAGCCGGGAGTGACGTCGAGCAACAAGTCGCGAATGGTACCTCCGCCAATGGCGGTCACAAAGCCTACAACGTATGCCCCGAACCAGTCGAACCGCTTGGCCGAAGCCAGACGGATGCCGCTGATGGCAAAGGCAAACGTACCTATAAAATCGAGAATCTGAACAAATGTTGGCATATCACATCAATTTTATCAGCAAAGTAACAAATAAATTCCCTAAGAAACCGTATTTTTGTCTCATCATTTTTTCATCTTGACTCAAATAATGAAAATAACAATCGTATCGGGCGCACGTCCCAACTTCATGAAGATAGCGCCCATCTGCCGTGCCATCGACGCGGCAAGGGAAAGCGGAAAGGACATTACCTACCGCATAGTATATACAGGCCCCGAAGCCGACAACAGCCTGGAAGCCTCGCTCTTCTCCGACCTGAACATGAGGAAGCCCGACGCCTGCCTGGGCGTAAGCGCGCAAGGACAGTCGGAAACGGCAGCCGCCATCATGCTGGCCTTCGAAAAAGAACTCGATGCCCACCCCGCACAGGTGATACTCGTGGTCGACGACCTGACAGCCACCATGAGCTGCGCCATCGTAGCTAAAAAGCGCGGACTGAAGGTGGCACACGTCATCGCCGGCACCCGCTCGTTCGACATGAACATGCCGCGCGAGGTGAACCGCACCATCGTCGACGCCATCTCCGACTACCTGTTCACCGCCGGCATGGTGGCCAACCGCAACCTGAACCAGGAAGGCATGATCCCCGAATACATCCACTACGTGGGCAACATCCTCATCGACAACATACGCTACAACCGCCACCGGCTGATACAGCCCCGCTGGTTCGACTCGCTGGGACTGAAGAAGGGCAACTACCTGCTGCTGACGCTCAACCGCCACGACCTGCTCGACAAAAAAGCCGTCGTACAGTCGCTGCTGCAGACCGTCATCGAAAAAGCCGACGGCATGCCCATCGTGGCTCCGCTGCACCCCTACGTGGAGAAGGCCGTCAAGGCACTCGACCTGCCCGCCGCCAACCTGCACATCCTGCCGCCCCAAAGCTACCTGCACTTCGGCTTCCTCATCAACCAGGCCAAAGGCATCGTCACCGACTCGGGCAACATCGCCGAAGAAGCCACCTTCCTCGACGTGCCCTGCATCACGCTGAACACGTACGCCGAACACCCCGAAACATGGCGCATCGGCACCAACGAGCTGGTGGGCGAAAATTCGTTTGCACTGGCTGCCGCCCTCGACAAGCTGCTGCACGGCGACTGGAAGCACACCACCCTGCCCGACCGCTGGGACGGACGCACCGCCGAACGCATCGTGCAGACACTGATCTATGGCGAAAAACTCTGACAGAAAGAAAAATGTCAGCCTGAACACCGGTAATAAATAAAATATCTTCAACAGCATTGAGACAATTCTTCACTGGTGTTCAGGCTGACAAATATAAAATTAATTCGTCTATTGTTATTGGGGAAATTTAATCTACATTCAATAGCAAAGTCTACACATCTTCGCATTGAATGATGTCTACTATTTGGAAATAAAAATCAGAAAATCATTCCGACTCAAGGATTGATTTTTATCTGCCACCTCCGAGGCTGGCTGACAGCCATCATCAGCCCCCCCTTAGCTAGCATCACAGACTACAGAACAACTTCACAAAGATGGGTACGCTCAAGTCGATCAGGATGCCATGAAAGATGGCTATCGGCATCATCTCCTTCCCCGAACAACGAGCGATGGAAGGCAGAAGGACGTCCATCGAATTGACACCTGCTGCCGAAATAGGTGCCAGACGGCCGAAGTATTTCCGTATCAGCGGTGCGCCTACCAGCGACATCATCTCGCGGATAATATTGCTCAGCAAAGCAATCGTACCCAGTTCGGTAGCCAATTGCAGGCCGATAGAGGGCTCCTTGAACTGAGTGATCAGGATGGACGACAGCGAATAGTATGCGAATCCACTGCCCACTGCCATGCAATCGAACACGCTCCACTGGCTCAACAGCAAGCTGGCAATGGCCGAAAAAATCAGTGTACCGGTAATGGTGGCCAACGGAACCAGCAGCATCTTCGGACTTAGCTGCTTCAGCTCACTGCGCAAAACTTTATTACTGCCCAGTCCGATGCCCACCTGCAACATCAGCGCATAAAGGATGCAAAGCGACCAGTTGTGCATATCAGCCTCCGGATGCCAGTAAGTTCCTGCCAGACATCCCACGGCAAAAATGGCAATAACGATCAGACTATTCTTCATTTCTTTCCTCTCCTTTCTTGAAAAACAATTGAAATACAATACGGGCTGCCACGATGCTGCCACTCAAACTTAAAACGGCCAGTATAGCTGCCTGCCATCCGAATCGTCCCAAATTGTCCACAATCAGACGATTCGACCCGATGGACAATCCCAATACAAAAAGCAAGGCAAATACGGTCAGCGAAGTAGTTTTCTCAATCTTCTGAAGAAACTTTCCTTCGTGCAGAAAATGGCCGATAACAAAACCAGCCAACATAGTAGATATAATGCTGAACATAACTTTTGATTACAAGAAAAAAGTTGTGGTAAATTGTATAGCACACACATCATCGGATCCCGATGTAAAGCAGGACCTGAATAGGTAACTCCCCCTCTGTCTGCAATAAAGACAGGAAGGAGGAGATTATAAAAAAATTACATGGAGAGTCGGACTTAGATAAAACCACTGAACCAGTGCACATGCACCGTCTGCTGGCTGTCTGTACCATTCTGCTGGCAGACAGGCCGATAGGACGTGTAAAAAGTATAATTCATCATCTGGTTCATAAGTTTCTTTCTGTTTTCGGCGGCAAAGGTAGAACTTTTCTGCATATATTCCAAATAAATATTCATTTTTAATTGCGTCACTAACTTTTTCAGGTTTAGTATTTACTAATGGGCACTCGGATTACCTTCCACGGTATATTTCCATATAATCCCACACCTAAAGCAGAAGAAACTGCTCGCAAAACTTTCTACACCGGCTGCCGGCAGCTTAAAAACTTTCTTCCGAACATTTGTGTATCTGGTACGCATGACGTAATTTTGGCACAATTTACAATCATACCAATGCGCATTACCAATCAAGGAAATCTGACGGAAGGAAGCATTACGGGAACCATGCTCCGCTTTGCTTTTCCGCTGATGCTGGGCAACCTGCTACAGCAGTGCTACAACATTGCCGATACGCTTATCGTTGGCCGCGTACTGGGTGCACAGGCACTGGCCGCGGTAGGCTCGTCGTATGCCCTCATCATATTTGTGACGTCTGTCTTTATCGGTCTTTGCATGGGATGCAGCGCTGTGTTCTCCATGCAATATGGCGCACGCGATCTGGCAGCCATGCGGCGCAGCATCTTTTCCGCCATGCTGATTGTCGGTGGTGTCACCCTCCTGCTCAATATTATATCGCTGGCCTTTCTGACTCCTATCATCCGCCTGCTGCAAACACCGGCCGAAGTCGAACAGATGACCTACCGCTATCTGTTTATCGTCTTTCTGGGCATGATACCGGTCTGCATCTACAACTTCTATGCTTTTCTGCTCCGTGCCATAGGCAATTCGGTCGTACCACTGGTATTTCTGCTGGTATCGGTCGTTCTCAACATCGGGCTCGACCTTGCCCTGATGCTTGGTCTGGGCATGGGAGTGGAAGGAGCTGCCTGGGCCACGGTAATAGCGCAAACCGTAGCCGCCATAGGGCTGTATGCCTACACACACAGCCATTTCCCCGAACTTCGGCTGTCGCAAGCCGACCGCGTGACCGACTTCCGTTCCATCCGCCGCATCGCTTCCTACTCGTTCCTGACGTGTGTGCAGCAATCGGTCATGAACTTCGGCATCCTGATGGTGCAAGGCTTGGTCAATACGTTTGGCACCGCCGTCATGGCTGCCTTCGCCGCAGCGGTCAAGATAGACTCTTTCGCCTACATGCCCGTGCAGGATTTTGGCAACGCCTTCTCCACCTTCATCGCCCAAAACTACGGTGCCGGCCGGCACGAACGCATCCGTCGTGGCATCCGTAGCGCCGTGGTGCTGACTACCGTTTTCGCCCTGCTGGTTTCGGCTGCCGTCTTTGTCTTGTCGCCATGGCTGATGTCGCTGTTTGTTCCATCCTCCGAAACCGGCATCATCGCCATAGGCGTAGAGTATCTCCGCATCGAAGGCAGCTTCTATGTAGGCATCGGCTACCTGTTTCTGCTCTACGGTTTCTACCGTGCCGTAGCCCTACCCTCCATGTCGGTAGTTCTGACCGTCATTTCACTGGGCAGCCGCGTGCTACTGGCCTACGTACTGGCAGCCATTCCTTCGGTGGGCTACACCGGCATCTGGTGGTCGGTACCCATTGGCTGGGCACTGGCCGACGTGGCTGGCGTATGGTACTACCGGCGAAAACTGTCCGACCGGCTGCGCCCGACAGACAGTACAGCATCGTGTTCACCCCAATCATCCGTTCACTCATGAGAAAAGTAATTCTTGCCATTGATTCCTTTAAAGGCTGCCTCAGTTCGAAAGAGGCTGAAACAGCCGCCGCACAGGGCATACGCCACGTATTCCCTACGTGCGAAACGATCTGCCTGCCCGTGGCCGACGGCGGAGAAGGCATGCAGAGAGTCCTGACCGAAGCCTTGAACGGCCAGGAAATCCGGTTGTCAGCCCACGACCCGTTGATGCAGATGCGCCAGACGGCATACGGTCTGTCGGGCGACGGTACAACGGCTTTTATCGAAATGGCCGCCATCAGCGGGCTACCGTTAGTTCCGCTCCGGCAGCGCAATCCGTCGCTGACCACCACCTACGGAACGGGCGAACTGATCAAAGATGCCCTGAACCGCGGCTGCCGTCGTTTCGTCATCGGGCTGGGAGGCAGTGCCACCAACGATGCAGGACTGGGTATGCTGCAAGCCTTGGGATTCCGCTTTCGGGACAGGTACGGCAACGAATTAGGTAAAGCCCAACCCATGTGCGGGCAACTGCTGAGCGAGATAGCCTTCATTGAGTCCTCCACCGCCCTACCCGCATTGCGCGAAGCCCGTTTCACCGCCGCTTGTGATGTATGCAATCCGTTCTTCGGTCCCGAAGGAGCCGCCTGCGTCTTTGCTCCGCAAAAGGGAGCAGATCCGGAAATGGTGGCAGCACTGGACAAGGGATTGCAACACCTGGCGCAAGTCATCTGGCAGACCACCGGACACGACATCGCCACCTTGCCCGGCGCCGGAGCAGCCGGAGGCATGGGAGGCACCTTGTCTGCCTTGCTCAACGCCGAACTAAAGCCCGGCATAGACTTGCTGCTCGACCTGACGGACTTTGACAAGCTAATCGAAGGTGCCGACCTCATCATCACCGGCGAAGGAAAATCGGACCGCCAGACGGTGATGGGCAAAGTTCCGTCGGGCATCCTGAAACGGGCCAGGCGGCAAGGCATCCCCGTCATCCTCGTATCCGGCAGCATCGAAGATGCCGATATCCTGAACCAGGCCGGCTTCCGTGCCGCCTTTTCCATTACTCCGGCTCCGATGTCTTTGGAAGAAGCCATGCGACCGTCCACGGCCTGCCAAAACATCATGCAGACCGTCGGACAGATCTGCCGGATATGGGACGGAACGTCTGTTTTATAAAGCCTTCCAGTGCAACAAGCATAAACGGGCATAAAAAGAGAGTGTATCAAATGAAGAAACGGCTTTTTCCAAGCATGGATTACACGGAGATTCACGGATTATTTCTTCTTCCGGGTAATTCTGTGCTCATTTCACATAAGCCAGTTATTCTTCAATTGATACACTCTCTATATACTCGGCGTCAAGCAACGACGCAACCTTCTCTTTAAGAAAGCTTGTGGATAATCAGTCCCGAACGCAACTTAGGTTCGAACCACGTTGTCTTGGGAGGCATGATGTTGCCCGTATCGGCAATATCCATCAACTGCTTCATGCTGACCGGATAGAGTGCCAATGCCATCTTCATCTCACCACTGTCCACACGGCGCTTCAACTCGCCCAATCCACGGATTCCGCCGACAAAGTCAATGCGCTTGTCCGAACGGAGATCCTTGATGCCCAATATCTCGTCGAGAATCAGGTTGGAAGAAATCGTTACGTCAAGCACCCCGATCGGGTCGTTATCGTCGTACGTACCCGGTTTGGCAGTCAGGCTGTACCACTTGCCGTCCAGATAAAGCGAGAAGTTGTGCAGACAGGCCGGTTTGTAGATCTCGGCGCCCTTTTCCTCTACATCGAAATGACGGCTTACCGCTTCGAGGAACTGTGCAGGAGTCAGACCGTTCAGATCCTTCACGACACGGTTGTAGTCGATAATCGTCAGTTGGTTGGCAGGGAAGCACACCGCCATGAAGTAGTTATACTCTTCATCGCCCCGGTGATTCGGGTTCTGCTTTGCCTTCTCGGCACCGACCAACGCTGCAGCGGCACTGCGGTGGTGTCCGTCGGCAATGTAGAGAGCCGGCATCTTGGCAAACTCGCGGGTAATGGCAGCGATATCTTCCGGACGGTCAATCACCCAGAATGTATGACCGAAACCATCGTCAGGAGCCACAAAGTCGTACACGGGCGACTGTGCCGTATAACGGGCAATCAGTGCATCGAGCGTCTTGTTGTCGGGATAGGCAAAAAAGACCGGTTCGATGTTCGCATTGTTCACACGGACGTGCTTCATGCGGTCTTCTTCCTTGTCGCGGCGGGTCAGCTCGTGCTTCTTGATGACACCGTTCATGTAGTCGGGCACGTAAGCGCCTACCACCAGTCCGAACTGCGTCTTGCCATTCATCGTCTGGGCATAGATGTAATAGTTTTCTTTCTCGTCCTGCACCAGCCAGCCTTTATCCTGGAATTTCTGAAAATTCTCGGCAGCCTTCTGGTAAACACGCGGATCGTGTTCGTCGGTACCTACAGGAAAGTCTATCTCGGGCTTGATAATGTGGTAGAGAGACATCTCATTGCCTTCGGCCTCGGCACGCGCTTCTTCAGAGTTCAGCACGTCGTAAGGGCGGGAAGCTACTTTTTCCACCAGCTCTTTGGGGGGACGGAGTCCCTTGAATGGTTTGATTGTTGCCATAAATACTCAGTTTTCTTTTGAAGTTGTTTTCATTCTACGCTTAAAGGCAAACGCTATTTCGAAGGCTGCCACGCACAACAGAAGCAATGCCATTCCCTGTAAAAAACCTTCCGCATAATCGGACATGCTGACCAGACCTGTCAACCCGTTCAGCGAAACAGCCAATATCAACGGAATGTATATCTGTATGCACTCTTTGGTTTCCTTCTTCATAGCCGTACCTTTTATTTTATTTGTTCACGCGGAACTTCTCGCAACCGTCTTTCAAGAAGCCTACAATCTGTTTAGCGGCAGCAATACCGGCATTGATGTTGGCTTCGGCGGTCTGTGCACCCATCTTCTTGGGTGTAGAGAAATAGCGACCTGCAAACTTGGCAGCAAACGTTTCGTGAGCAGCCGGCATGATGTCGGTCATGTACTTCAGGTCGGTACGCTCTTCCATCAGCTGAATCAGTTCGGCTTCGTTGATAACCTCCTTACGGGCTGTGTTCACCAGCAGTCCGCCTTTCGGCATCTTGCCTACCAACGCATGATTGATAGAGTTCTTTGTTTCGGCAGTAGCCGGAATGTGCAAGGAAACGACATCACATGTAGCATACAGTTCCTCGGCCGAACCAACCGCTTTCACGCCATCATTTTCGATAACCTCTTTCGGGCAGAATGCGTCGTAAGCATAGATTTCCATGCCAAATCCCTTGGCGATGCGTGCCACGTTGCGACCTACATTTCCATAAGCATGAATACCCAGTTTCTTACCTTTCAACTCCGTGCCCGAAGTACCGTTATACATATTGCGTACAGCCATCACCATCAGTCCGAAAGCCAGTTCGGCTACGGCGTTCGAGTTCTGTCCCGGCGTATTCATCACACATACATTGTGAGCAGTAGCAGCTTCCAGGTCTACATTGTCGTAACCGGCACCGGCACGTACCACAATCTTCAGCTGCTTGGCAGCGTCCAATACTTCTGCGTCAATGATATCGCTGCGGATAATGATGGCATCGGCATCCTTTACCGCATCCAGTAACTTGGCTTTCTCACCATATTTTTCCAGCAGGGCCAATTCGTAGCCTGCTGCTTCTATTTCCTTACGAATACCGTCTACGGCCACTTTGGCAAACGGTTTGTCTGTTGCAACTAATACTTTCATAGTTTTATGATATTAGAAAAAAAATTCACCACAGAATACACCCATCATCACAGCCATCATCCGAAAAAGAGTATCTGTGGTAATCTGTGCAATCTGTGGTGAACTATAATTGGTTTATTTCAGATTAATGAAGTTTCTCGAATTCTTGCATGCAGTCGATCAGAGCCTGTACACTTTCCTTCGGCATGGCGTTGTAGCACGATGCACGGAAACCGCCAACCGAACGGTGTCCCTTGATACCTACCATACCCTTTTCGGTAGCAAACTTCAGGAAGTCAGCTTCCAGATCCTTGTATTCGGGAGCCATTACGAAGCAGATGTTCATGCGCGAACGGTCTTCCTTGGCAGCTGTTCCCACAAACATCTTGTTGCGGTCGATTTCAGCGTACAGCATGTCAGCCTTTTCGATGGCACGGCGTTCCATTTCCTTCACGCCACCCTGAGCCTTGATCCAGCGCAATGTAAGCATGGCCGAGTAAATGGGCACTACCGGCGGTGTATTGAACATTGAACCGCCATCGATATGTGTCTGATAGTTCAGCATGGTCGGGATGTAACGCGAAACCTTGCCTACTGCATCGTTTTTCACAATGACGAACGTTACGCCGGCAGGAGCCAGATTCTTCTGTGCACCGCCATAGATACAGATATATTTGGACACGTCGACCGGACGCGAGAAAATATCAGAAGACATATCGGCAATCATCGGAACATTCACGTCAAGATCGTGCTTGATTTCGGTACCGAAAATAGTATTATTCGTCGTGATGTGGAAATAATCGACATCAGCAGGGATTGTATAGTCTTTCGGGATGAAAGTAAAGTTTGCGTCAGCCGAAGAAGCCACCTCTACTACTTCACCGAAAGCCTTTGCTTCCTTCATGGCTTTCTTGGCCCATGTACCGGTATTCAGATAGGCTGCTTTCTTTTCCAGGAAGTTGTAGGGGACCATGCAGAATTCCAGACTGGCACCACCACCCAAAAACAATACTGAATAACCTTCGGGAATATTAAGTAATTCTTTGAACAATGCCACAGCTTCGTCCACAACGGGCTGAAAATCTTTGGCACGATGGCTGATTTCCATCAGTGAGAGACCGGAACCGTTAAAGTCCAAGATAGCTTTCGCTGTGTCTTCGATCACCTCGCGCGGAAGGATGGAGGGTCCTGCATTGAAATTATGCTTTTTCATTTAAAGTGTGTTTTTGGTTATACAATTCGTTCATTTCTGTCTTTCGACATGGCGAAATTACGGAATTATTTCTTTAAAACAAATCTTTCCTTATGAAAAAACCATTTTTAAACGTATTTTCCTATCTTTTTATTGGTTTATACAGGAAATATACACCAATTTGTTACATATACTTGCCAAGTCACCTGACAAAAAGGCAAACTGAAAGTTTATGGCCTCCATTAGCAACTATTAAGCAGAAAAACTGCAAATAAAATGCATATTTATCACATGACACCTTTTCTAGTATGTTCAGCAGCATGTTTCCGCCGTTTTTCACTATTTTTATTTGGCTTCCTCGATGATTGTCTTCATCCCCTTGATCTTTTCGCCACGCACCAACGTCAACAGCTGTTTCACCTTACTGCGGCGTACAGCCACAAAAGCATAATGTTCCTTCACGTCTACCTGCCCCACATCCTCACGCGTCAGGCCACCTTTCTTATACAGGAAACCGACAATGTCCACCTTGTTCAGCTTGTCCTTCTTTCCTTTCCCTATATATAAGGTTGCCCATCGCGACTTCATCGGTTTGGGTATCTGCACCGGCATTTCATAGCAGGGAATCTCATCGGACAGATACGCGGGCAGGTGTTCTTCGGGATGCAGTATCAGATAGGCCGATCCGCTGGCGTCCCAACGTGCCGTACGTCCGTTACGGTGGGTAAAGGCTTCTTCGTTGACCGGCAGGTGGTAGTGCACCACGTTGTCCATACCCGGGATATCGAGTCCGCGCGCAGCCAGGTCGGTCGACACCAGCACGGGGCTGCTTCCGTTGCGGAACTTGTAAAGGGCTCGCTCACGGTCGGGTTGCTCCATGCCGCCGTGAAACATTTCGCAAGGAAACTTCCGCGAACGCAGGTACTGCACCACCCGCTCCACACTCTCACGATAGTTCACGAACACCAGCGTCGAGGCATTGCCCAGGCAACACAACAGGTTGTACAGTGTCTCCAGCTTATCCTTTTCAGGCGAAAGTACCTGTTGCAGGCTCAGACGTGCTCCGGTCCTTTCCGCCGGCAGGAAGTCGAGCTTCACCAGCCCCTCCCCGTCCACACCGGCAAACTGCGGAATCTCTTCGGCATCGGTTGCCGAAAGCAATACGCGCTTCCGCAGCGAAGGCAGCTGACCGATGACTTCGGCCATCTCGTCCTGAAAGCCGAACTCCAGACACTTGTCGAACTCGTCGATGACCAGCGTTGTCACCCGTCCGGCATCGAAATTCTGTTTCTGCAAATGGTCGTTCATGCGCCCCGGCGTGCCGATGATGACCGCCGGGTTCAGTCCCTTCATCGTACGGTGCTCGTCCATAGCCGGACGCCCGCCGTAACAGCTCATCGCCTTGAAAGGCGTATTCATGGCCTTGAACACGCCTTCTATCTGCAACGCCAGTTCGCGCGAGGGCACCAGCACCACTGCCTGCACGCCCTGCACACCGGTTTTCAACGAGCCTACCAGCGGCAAAAGGAAAGCCAACGTCTTACCCGACCCCGTGGGCGAAAGCAATACAAGGTTACGGCTGGCAGCATACGCCTTACAGGCAGCTTCCTGCATAGGGTTCAGCTGTTCGATATTCAAATGATGAAGAATGTCCTGAAGTTCCATATAGCAAAATAGGTATTTACATAAAAATCGCTTCAAAAATAGTGTTTTTTTCGCAAACGACTGACATCTTGTTGCTTTTAGGAACGGATTACGCGGAAATACACAGGGAAAGAAAATAAAGATGGAATCCTGCAAAACTTGCAAAACTTGCAAACTTGCATAGCCCTCACACCCACACACGCGCATGCGCATACGCGCGTACATTTAAATGCAAAAATGAGTTGTTTAATATTTAAGTTTCGGGTTTAATATTCCTTTGGAAAATAGAAGTTATCACTTTGCTTCGCAGTGTTAGAAGTTAAAGCCGATAATTTCATAAAGGAGGAGGCATAACAGCTAACTTTGCTACGAAACGTGTTTTATTAAATGCTGATAAATACTGATTTCACTGTTTCATGCGGATAATAAGCCGCAAATTTTGCGGTTAATTATCCGCAAAACTCTTTTAAACAAGTGTTATATAAGCTTTATTATGATAATTCATTACCTTTGGAGACAAATAGTAAAAATATGATTGAACCTTTCAAAGATTATGGAGATTTTGTGAACCAGAAAAACGAACGAATTATCTGTTTCAATGTAAGTAGAACATATTTGGGTTGTGAACGTCCGAATCTTTATGAATGTACCCGTAAATATTGGAGATTAAATGGTCAACGAGCCAAGAAAGCAGATTTAGTTTTTGCGATTTGTAGTGGTTATATCATTGGGATCTTCAAGCCTCATCATTGGTTTCCTACCCAATGTGAGAAATACAAAGGAAGATGGGAATTTGAAGGAGAACAAATATTCGATTCTCCTTATCTGAATCAAGATATATCAAAAATTGTATATAATCGGCAAAATCCTGTAATGTATATAAACATGTAGTTATATGACAGCTAATTCTGACTTAATAATATATCAAGAGAACGGACTTTATGGCCTGAAAGATTATAATGGCAATGTCGTTATTTTACCCCAGTATAAGGAGATGTTTCCATTCAGTTGCGGCTTAGCTCTTGTTAGAAACAATAAGTTCCAATATGGTTATATAAATAAAGATAATAAACTCATAGTGCCGTTCGATTTATATTCTTGGTGTGACCCACAATTCGTTTGTGGATATGCGCGGGTTGTACGCTATAATACAATAAGCGGGAAAGACGAATGGGGAATTATAGATACAGATGGTAATGTCATTGTACCTATAAAATATGATAAGATATGGTCTCTTAATGAAAGTTATCTACATTCGGTTAAAGCTTTCATTGAAAATAAAGAGGTTCTTATAAATCTTTGTAGATTTCCTAAACGTGTTGTTCTTAGCGGTTTAAAGTATATAGCAACGTATACGATAGAAGATTTCAAAGCTATTTTTAGTTGTACACGTATAGATGTGAAGGTAAATCCAAAAACAGAAGAACTATTTTTTTCTTACGGATGCCACACTGGATATGTTGCATTAAAATGGAAACCAATCGCGCCAGTTATATCAGTAGTTATTAATAGTACCGGTTCTATCTTTTTGCTTCTACATGAAAAAGAAGATACGGGAAAAACAAACTTTGAAAAAAGTATTTATAAAAGACACAGGGAAAAATCATCTAAACAACTTTCTAATACAACTTCTTGGGACTATGAAAAAGAAAATACAATAGATTCAGACAGTTGGAGTGATCCATACGGAGACGAACGGGCATATTATGATGGTTGGTCTAGAGAAGATGTCGAGTCTGGATTAGCTGATGCATATGAATAATTCATTTCTGAAAAAACAAATCAAAAGAAACTTTAATCTATAAATTATTTAAGGTTTACAAAGTAATATCATAAAAGTTAGTCAAGCATGTCTAAAATCCTGATAAATACCGATTTCACTGTTTCACGCGGATAATAAGCCGCAAAATTTGCGGTTAATTATCCGCAAAACCGTATATTTACAGAAAACAGTAATGCCTATATATATACATGAACATAAAGAATAGCATAGTGACTACTATACCCCATTTTTTTCCTAACTAGGAAAAAAAATTCTCTAACTGGGAAAATATTTTTTCCTAACTGGGAAAAAATAAGGGGTATTTCTCTCGCGCGTACGCGTACGCGTGTGTGTGTGTGTGTGTGTGTGAGGAAGCCTGCAAGTTTGCAAGTTTGCAAGTTTCATACTTTTTTCAGCCACTTCTCCCGCATCAGTCGTACAAGGAAAATCATACCCCGGAAACACAATTCAACACACATGGCAATCCATACCCCTTTCAGTCCCAGCGTCGGAGCAAGCAAAGCGGCCAATGACAAGCGTACCGCCCAAATACTGAAAAGATTCATCAGGCACGGCACCAACGTATCAGCCGCCCCGACAAATACTCCATATGCGACAATCGATGCAGCAAACATAGGTTCAGCAAACGCCTCAATACGCAAGGCCATCACACCCAATTCCCGAATCTCCTCGACAGGAGTCATCAAACCGATAATCTGAGGGGCAAACAGATACATAAGTACCCCCATCACTCCCATTACCCCCATTCCCATAAACACAGTGATGCGTCCGAAACTGCGGGTCAACCGCCAGCGTCCGGCACCGATACTTTGCCCGACCAGTGTCGTAGCAGCCTCGGCAATGCCGTAACCGGGCATATAGCAAAGACTTTCGGCCGTAATGGCAAAAGAGTTGGCCGCGATGGCAAAAACCCCTAACGGAGCCACAATGACAGTTGTCACAATCTGTGCTCCGCAAATGACCATGTGCTCAATCCCCATCGGAAGACCGATGCGAAGCGCATTTCTCAACGTGACTGCTTTCGGACGAAAGCCACCCCTCTCCCCACTCTGCTTCAATTCGTTCGAGCGGGTCCAGAGATACCACAACAATACACCGGCAACCACCATTTCGGCAGCAGCCGTGCCCAACGCCGCACCTGCCACTCCGAGCCCTGCTCCGGGCATCGTGAAAGAGAAACCCGCGCAAACCAACTCACGCGAAGGAAAAATCAGAAAGAAGTTGAACAGGACATCCAGCGCGCACATCACCACGCCAAGCAGACTGGGCACATGCATGTTACCGCTGCACCGAAGCATACCGCCCGACAAGAAATTGATCTGCAAAGCAGGCAAAAAGAGCGAGAAGATGAAAAAATAAAGAGTGGCATCGGAATGAATGGATGCATCGCCTCCCAGCCAGACAGGCAACGCCGGACTGACTGCCATCCCAACGATAGCCAGCAACAGGCTGAAAACAGAAGTAGCCGTCAACGCCTGCCGCAACAAGGCACGCGCACTATGCATGTCGCCGGCTCCGATCCGATGGGCCACCTGAACGGAAAATGCTGTCGAAGCAGCCGCGCATACCCCGGAGAAAAGCCAGGTCGTTGTAGACACCAGCCCAATGGAAGCAGATGCTTCGGCTCCCAGACTACCGACCATCGCCGCATCGATATACTGCATGACGATGGAAGACAACTGCGCAATAACCGCCGGAATACTGAGCTGCACCGTCAGGCGCAACTGTTGTCCCAAGGTCAACGGTTGACCATTGCGGATCAGTGCAAGCAGCCCGTCGGCCTTTTTTAACTGAATCATTATCCGTTATACTTTCTGACAGGGTTATACATCCTTCCGAACGCCGACATTCGCCAAAGCTTCCGTGTCTTGTGCCGACATAACATCACATCCCAACGAGCAGACAAAGCCTTGAAAACGCATCAAAGCATCTTGCAACACCGCACGCGGACAGGCGATGTTCCAACGCAGGAAGCCTTCCCCTTCCGCTCCGTACATGGTTCCACTATTCAGCCACAGCCCGGTTTCTTCGAACAGACGCGACTGCAACGTCTCCGAAAGGATGTTCAGGCTCCGGCAATCGGTCCATACCAGATAAGTTCCTTCCAGCTGCGTAACCGGAATGTGTGGCAGGTGCATGCGGAAGAATTCGCACAGATAGTCGTAATTGCCTTTCAGATATTCCAGTAATTGCAACAGCCAGTCCTCCCCTTCGTTATAAGCAGCTATGGTGGCCTCGATGCCGAAAGGATTGACATCGCACACCTCGTTGATGTTAATGGCCCGATCGATGCGCTGCCGGACAGTCTCGTCACAGGCGATGATGGTAGCAATCTGCAATCCGGCCAGATTGAACGATTTGCTCGGAGAAACGCAGGTCACCGAATTCCACAAATGGTCCTCACTGATGGAAGCAAACGGAGTATAGACATGCCCCGGAAACACCAGTTCGCAATGAATCTCATCTGCAATCACCTTCACCTGATTCTTCCGGCAGATTTCCCCGATGCGGCACAACTCATCGCGAGTCCATACGCGCCCTGCCGGATTATGAGGATTGCAAAGCAACATAAGTTTGACACTCTGGTCGGCCGTCTTGCGTTCCAGATCTTCAAAATCGATGTGATACGTACGGTTTTCGTATTTCAGCGGACTGGTCACAATCCGGCATCCGTTGTTGCGGATAGACGAAAAGAAACAATTATATACCGGTGTCTGTACCAGCACCCCGTCGCCCGGTTCCGTCAGCGCTTTGATGACTGCCGAAAGAGCCGGAACAACCCCGGACGTGTAAATCATCCAATCCTTCTCCACCTTCCAGCCATGACGGCGTCCGAACCAGCTGCTGACCGATTCGTAATAGGCATCCGGCACACGGACATAACCAAAAATGCCATGACGTACCCGCCGCTCCAAAGCATCGACAACAGCCGGAGCGGTGCGAAAATCCATATCTGCCACCCACAGGGGAAGCACTTCTTTGCCAGCCGGTGCACTGTCCCATTTATACGAATTCGTATGCCGCCGCGGCACAATCTCATCAAAGTTATATTTCATCGTCAGTTTGTTTTAATCGGTGAAGGAACGCCCGTCTCGCAGCCTGATCCGGCAATCTGCAGGCGCCTTGATGTTCGCGTCCAGGGTGACCGAACCGATAGCGTCTGCCACAATCGTGCCCGAAGTAGGATTTTTGATATTGGTTATTGCCCCACGTATGTCGGCATGCAACGTGCTGTACTCAAAGGCACGGTCGCAGTCAGGACCAAACGTACAGTTTTCCAGCACCAGATCGTGCGCATAGCACAGTGGTTGCTCGCCGGTAATGTGGCAATTGACCAAACGGAGGTTTCTGGAGTGCCACCCCAGATACTCGCCATTGAGTTCGGAATCGTAGATCGTCACATTCTCTACCTCCCAGAAAGCATCTTTGGTGGTGATCCTGGCGTTACGGATCTCTACGTTCTTCACATACTGGAATACATATTTACTGTCACTCTCCAAGCCGTCGACACGAATGTTGTTGCTGAACATGAACGGATAGGTTCCGCCATGCAGTTTGAGGTTCTTTACGCGGATGCCGTTGCAACGCCAGAAGACCTCGTCTGCATCGTTCATCGTCACGTTCTCCATATCGATTTCTTCCATCTCGCGAAACATCTTGGGAGCGTCGATAACAGTGTCCTTCATCGTCAGATGATCGGAATACCACAAGGCTGAGCGTCCTCCTACATCGAAATAGCAACGCTCGATGGTGAAACCGTGTACGTGCCAGAAAGGATAATTTCCCTCGAAACGGCACTCGAAGGCTTCGATGTTGCTACACTCTTTTATGGCCGATTCTCCGGCACGGATGACTACATTCTCCAGACGGAGGTCGTGTGACTCGAATAAGGGACGTTCTCCTCCAAACTCGGTATCTCTAATAATATTCATAAACTAAATCTTTATGGTTGAATAATTATCAATGCTACAACTTCTCCGAGAAAGAGTTGCCTTGCCCGAACGCCTGCATGGCAGACCAGTTTCCTATCCTGCCACTGCCGATCGGCTTTCGGCCGGCAAAGATATAAAAAAACTGTTCGCAACGAACTCTCCTCGGGATGATTACCTGATGCAAAAATAGAAAGTTACCGGTAACGACATGGTATACAAATCCCCGTGATGCCTACCCCGATTACGGATTTCTTAAATCCCGGACTCCACCTCCCAACCTCCACACATGCCAACATCAAAAAAAGGCATTGTTTCAGCCTACAAAAGCATGCATTTGCACAAAGCCGTGCATGCCTGTTGTAATGGCTAAAACAATGCCTTTATCACATTCCCTGCATTCTCTGTCAGGGAATTCCTATTCGGAATGCTTTACCAAGCCCAGTCGTTGACATTGCAGGAACTTTCAACCTCATCCTCTATCACATCGGGCAGATTGCAGAAGAAGTCGAGACCGGTATTCACTTCCAGGTCGTCGATGCTTACAACGAATGTTTTCATAACATCAGCCGGTGCAAAGTCATCGTATTCAAAACCATAGTCGTCACAATGTTCAATCCAGAATCCCAAAGCGTTGTATTCATTGTCTTTTTCGCCCAAAATAGCCATAAAATAATATTTTGGACAAGCCAGTCCTTTTGGCGTAAAGCCGTTAGCATCAGTCTGAGGCACTACATTATCATTGCCTTTACGGGTACCCGTAAAATTCACAAGTAGCAGGTTAACCGTACCACCTTTCGTTACATAAACTTTGTCATATTTTCCAGATTGCGCCCACTTCCTTACCTGTATCTCAAACGAAGCCCAAATACCTCCATTAAAAGAACTCATTTGCGGACTCATGTTACTATAATAATATGTTTGATTATTGGCCGTTTCAGAAAACAGACGATCTGCAGATGCGCAGAGGTGGCCTTTATCAAATCCATCACTCTTAAAATTATTTTCTTCAGGACACCAACCTCCTGGCAACTCCAAATCAATCCCCCATGGTTCTTTCTCACCTTGAGGACGTTTATAATTCACCTTAGAAGTTGTTTCATCAAAATTAAAAGCCACCCATGCTGTATGCTTCTTATTCTTTACCCATTCATAGGCATAATTCAAGATCTTTTTACCATCATATGTTACTGTATGCTCCACATAATAATTCTCTGAATTCAAATGAGGGATCGAATAATCCGTCACAAATGATTTACCTTTTACCGGATCATTAGCATTAATATTATCCTCTGTAATTGGAGGTTCAGGCTCGGGATTAACAGATGAATCTGATTCACCACATCCTACCAATAGTATACTGAATATTAATATCCCCAAAAAATCATTTAATTTCATAATCATACTTTATTAATAATAAAGGGGATATCACAGACTTAGTGACATCCCCTTGAATATTAAAAATAATTTTTTATTCTGCCTTCTTCAACGAATCTGCCACATATTCGAATTTACCAGTAGCCACTACCTTATACTGGATTGTCCAAGTAGTTGTAGCACTGCCATCGTAAATTCCAAAATTAATTGTATAAATAACATCGATACCCTCAACAGGAGCAACAGACCCATAAAGTACCTCCAAAGCGTGCGGGAAAGATTCTGGCAAACGTTCCCACATCAGTTTTTCGATGTCAGCATCACTCATATCATTGTAAGTACCCTGTTCTTTCCACTTACCTACACGGAAATCGAAGTTATTCTGATAAGCTGAACCTCCATAATAATAATCATTATTACCATATCCTGTTACATACTCAGGATGGTTCTCCTTTACCCAATCTGTAATAGCCTGATAGAAAGCTGAAACTTCAACATTACCCTTCTCAACTGGTAGATCGATTACAGTACTGGGGTCATAATTCCATTTACCATCAGTCAATACAAATTGGTTAGTAAGAACCTGTTGTACTGTAGGAGTCCACTTACCACCAAGCATAGTATAGGTAGCACATTGAACACTTGTCTGCTTATTCGCATAATATTTATACGCTACCGTGTATTGATCTTCTTCTTGAGCATAAGGATATTGTTGCGACAAATAAGACGGTAAATAATTGTCTGGAGACATAGAATCATCCAAATTGCCATATTGGCTTCCCATAGCCTGATAGTCCGCTTCATCTAAAGAAAGAGCACCTGTGAATAAATTCCATTCAGAACCATTGAACTGGAAAAGATCACTAACCTTGACAGACTTCAAATCACTTGTCCCAGCAGCTTTTTTCACTACAATGTTGTCAACCTGAACAGTAGTAGTTGCATCAGTTGAATTACCATTATAACGGAATGCAAAGTAAACACTCTTACCTGCTAAAGCAGACAAATCATAATCGCACACATTTGCCAATGTTCCATAAGTACCCGTAGGAACTGGAATCTCAACAGCATCTGTTATGTCAACCCAAGTAGCGGAATTAATATCTTCTTTCGTAAAACCTGCCAAATTTTCGCTATAAAGTAATGTCAATCTACCACCTTCAGCCTTATAATTACCATAGCAAGCATCAAAAGTAAGCTTCATACCCGACTCAATAACAACAGCAGGAGTAATCATATAAGATTCTAATTCGCCATCTTCATGCTTAAAAGCACTTTGTTGCATGTAAAAGTTTCCACTATACGATTTAGCCTGCCATGTATAAGTACCTACCGTTGTTACATTATGCCAGCCTGCAATTTCTACAGGCTTACTATTTACCTGTCCATCAAAACCTTCATTCAAAGCAGGCTGTTCTCCAGTAGGTTCCTCTTCAGAGTAATTATAATCCACCAAAACGATGTCACCGTCTGTTGCGTCAGGATATTTAGCTTTCAAAATACCTGGCACATGCTTAGAGGCACTTTCTGTAGGAGTAAAAAAAGTATTCTTAGCACCACCCCAAGCAGCAATATAATCATCATTACTTACTGTATAAATTGAGGCTGCATTAATAGCCTTTTCTATTGCTGTAGAGGATCTTTTTTGGTTATAAGTCACCTTGATCGCAGAACCATTATCACCTGTATACCAAGTTGCAGCTAAAAAAGCTGGAATATATGTGATTCCAGGCAATTCTTCAGTAAAAGTCAGAGAGGTTTTCAAAGCAGACAATTCACCAGAAAGGCCTGCAGCAGAAGCCAACGCTTTATTTGTACTATTATTAGCAATAGTCGAATAATCAGCCTCAGTCAAAGTATAATCTTTTTTAAAGACATTGGTAGGACGAGTCATCTCATCCAGCCCCTCAAAATTATCTTCATTGTAATCGCAACCGCCTAATGCGAGCAACGATGCCATTACGGGAATTATATATTTTCTTTTCATAAAATCGACTAACTTTAAAGATTAAAAATTAAGCTTCAGTCTTACACTGTACGTACGACCCCAGGCATAGAATACGCGGGCGTCTTCCCAGCTGTGCGAAGCACCATCGATCGCATCGGTAATATATTCCTGATCGAATACATTATCTATATTACCATAAAGTGTCGCATTGATATTACCAATCTTGAAACGATATCTGGCGCTCAGGTCGAACACGTTTGCATCAGGAATTCTCCAAGGATTGTCGTATGACTTCTCGCCGTTGGCTACCAGATCGTTCGAATTGAATGACCACTCAGCATAGTTGCGTCCGTAGTAGTTCCAATCGATACCTACACTAAGGTCTTTCGTAATCTTGGCATCCAATCCCAGAGCAGCTGTTGTCTGTGCAGAGTTACCAACCTTGGTATCATTCAAGTGGATAGTCATTGAAGCATGATCTTCGGCCTGGATACCTGATGCATGAGTAATCTCACCCTGATTTGTCCAATTCTTTACAGGCTGACCGGTTGAATCGTAGAAGTAACCTTTAGCATCGCAATCCCAACGCCAGTATCCCATAGAGAACATACCACGAACATCCAACCATCTGAACGGTTTAGCAACCAAATCCAATTCAACACCCTGGTGGATAGCATTTACACCACTCATGTTGATACTGATACGATCGACAAACTCACCGTCACGGTTCTTCAAATCGATACCACGGCTCATGGTCTTGTTCAACCACTTCGTGTGATACAGGTTCAGGTTGGCAGTCAGATATTTCGAACGGAAGCCATAACCCAATTCTGCAGAGAATACTTTTTCATTAACCGCATCCGGGTTGGTCAGGTTGCTGGTTGTAGACTGCAGGAAAGCACCTCCCGAGAAGAAAGGAGCACGGCTGATATAACCAATGTTGGCAAAAACATTATGATTGTCAGTGAGGTTGTAGTTCAAACCGCCCTTGGCAGTCCATCCCAAGAAGTTTACAGTCTTAGACTTGGCATGATCGGCATCATAGTAGAAGCGGTCGTAACGCCAATAACCGGTGTTCGAGATAGAACCGGCAACAAAGGCACTCAGTTTGTCTCTGTTGTATTCGGCCTGTGCAAATACACCTTCCTGTACGGTATAACCATCATAATCACGATAAACTACATCGCCTACCTGCAACTTCTGATTGACGAATGCACTACCAGCTGCGGCCGCAGCATTATTGGCAGCCAATACATTACGACGTGATGAAGAATCCACAAAATAATCTCCGCCATAAAGGTCGCACAATTCATTGGTATGCACACCCTTATAATAACGGAAGTCAATACCGCCATAGAAATCTACATATTCACCGAACTTTGTAGTATAAGTAGAAAGCAAACCAATCCAAGTGTGCTTGTTATAAGACTTGGACATCGCCATTCTAGAACCGTTTTCGCTTTCCTGATTCAGCTTATAAATTTCGTCGTATGCGAAAGTACCGTCTTCGTGACGGAACGTAGTGTTCAATGTACCATAAGAAGCACCATACCAGTTGCTACGATCAGTAGATTCCAATCCTTGGCCAGAGTATCCATAACCGTTACCGATAGATGCGTACAAAGCTGTACTCAAAGAAGAGTTACGGTTAATCTGCCACAAGTGATTCAAAGAAAGCTGCGGTTTGTGATAAGCATTGCGGGCAGAAGTCTTTCTTTCACCATTCAAGCCATATCCGTAAGTAGGATTATACTTGTAGGGGCTGTCACCATTCATATACTTCTTTGCTACAGTCTGCCAGCCTTCAATAGTCAAACCGTCGTTGTTATTACGTTGGTTGTGCCACTGAGGAGCGCCGAAAGCTGTAAACGAAAGCTGATGGTTGTCGTTAATACGCTTTGCGATATTGATAAACCAGTTATAAGCCTCGTATTCGGTACCCTGAATGTATCCATCGGCCCAAGTCTTGGCACCCAGCAATGTCAATGCCCAACCAGACTTGCTCATACCTGTAGATACGTTAAACATGATCTTATTATAACCGTCATTTCCCATCGCATAAGAAACGGAACCACCTTTCTTTGCTTCTACAGAATTGGTCACAATATTGATAGAACCACCCACCGAAGGAGCAGATACTTTAGAAGCACCTAAACCGCGTTGAGTCTGCATGCTGCGAGTCACGTCAGAAAGGCCGGCCCAGTTTGACCAATAAATACCTCCCCACTCCATATCGTTCATCGGCACACCATTGATCATTACCGCGATATTTTCGGATTCGAAACCACGCATGTTGATACGGGAGTCTCCAAAACCACCACCTTGCTTAGTAGCGTATACACCAGGAGTCGATTTCAAAATCTCAGGGAATTCCTTCGTGCCTAACTTTTCTTCGATAAACACAGGCTCTACTGTCGACACAGCAACAGGAGTCTTTCGGGCAATAGCCACAGAAGAAGTAACGACAACGTCATTCAGCATCACAGCATCCGGCTGCATCTTAATGACTCCCAAATCAACAGAAGCGCCCTTCTGTGTGATTTTCTGTTTCAGGTCCTTGTAACCCACATACTTGAATACCAAAGTGGCATTCGGAGCAACGCCTTGCTTGAAATAACCGTCAATGTCGGTTACCGAACCTTGCGTAGTACCTTCTACCATAACGGCAGCTCCCACTAACGGTTCACCTGTTTCTGCGTCAACAAGTTGACCTTTTACTGTAGTCTGAGCCATCGCGTACGAGCTGAGCACAGACATCACAGCAACTAATAGGAAATGAATTAGATTTCTTCTCATAATCCTTCTTTTAGTTAATAGATAGTGTTAATTAAACATTAATTTATGTTCCGAGTTGCAAATATAACTAATTAAAACAAGATTTATATTACATTTATGCTACTTTTTTTAATGCCTCAAAAGGCTTTTTAAAATCCTTTTAATTCGCATTTACAGCCAGTTTTCCGTCCTTGCGCAAACCATATTTCAATCTGTAAGCCAACAGGCAAGGCTATTTACATTTTAACAGGAAAAAGCACTTTTGCAATGACGTTCTATAAAACAAAAAAATCTCTCTTTATGATATTTGGACTCGACTATTTTTCGGGATTATGCACTATTTATACCTAAAAGAATATCCCGTCTATTTGGTGCACACGCCATAATAAAGACGAATACAACCAAACAAACGGGATATTTCCCAAATCCATTCAAGCAAGAAGAGCGTACCCTTCTTACCTCATGGGCCCAATATTTAAACTATTCTATTCTTATTTCAATTGCTCAGCAACCTGCTTCAACAAGTTATTTGCATTATCCAGCATCTTCTTTTGAGCCGGTTTGTCAGCAGACAACAGCGGAACGAGTTTTTCCAGATATGTCTTAGCCTCCTTAAAGTCCTTATCGGCTTTTGCTGCTTCTTCATCGTATTTTGCACGGTCGGAAGTTGCCAGCGGAGTAGCTTTCTTCAGGATAGTGGCACCGTTGTTGAAATACAAAGCGCCCAAGCTGTACAATGCGTTTACGTTATTTTCCTGGAAAGCCAAAACCTGCTTGTAAGCTTCTTCGGCTTCTTCTACCTTACCAGCCTTTTGAGCGGTAATACCAGCGTTGATATAATAATTGGAATACAATTTAGTCAAAGTCTTATTTCCGGGAACTGCTTCCAAACCTTCTTTCAAAGTAGCTACATATTCATCGTTTTTCTTCAAGTCCTTCAAAGCACCAGCTTTTCCAATGTAAGCGTTGGCCAAGTTGTATTTCTTCTGAACGGCAATATCAAAATACTTAACGGCTTCTGCCGGTTTTTTAATTTTGTCGGCACAAACTCCACAGTTATAAGCGATTACAGAGTCTTGATTGTTGGTTTGCGTCAGATAAGTGCTGAATTTTGTGTAAGCTTCCTGATAGTTCTTTGCTTCCAGAGCTGCTTTACCTTCGTTAATCAATTTTGCAGGATCAGTAGCTTCCTGCGCAAAAAAAGTTGTAGCTGCACAACAAAGTGCAAGAGATAAAATTAATTTTTTCATATGCTTTAGTTGTTTTTAAATCGACTTCTCAAAAGTAACAGACAGAAAGCAACCATCAAAACCTTTTTAACTTTTTTGAGTTTTTTACGTTTGTTATAACAAACGTTATACAACGTAAATTTTCACATCTGTACAAATCATAAAATCCTGATATAAAACGATTAAGCAAGTAAGCATCCACACTGAAAGTGCTATTAAGAACTCTATTCAAGAAGAAAACAATAAAAAAAGTGGCTGCCGATTCTTTCTTTCTCAGAATCAACAGCCACTTTATTTATATTCCAACCGCTTCTTTCATTGATGAAAAGCGGTCGATTAAATTACCGGCACCTTAATGAATATCGATCACTCTTTTCGATTTTGCCTTCTCCTGCTCTGTATATTTAGGCAATTCTATGTTCAATACGCCATTCTCTACATGGGCAGCGATCTGTTCCTTATCAACATCTTCCGGCAGAATCATTGTCTGTTGGAATTTAGAGTAAGAGAACTCACGACGCAAGTAACGTCCTTCCTTCTTATCCTCTTCCTTACTCTCATTCTTCTTCTCCATTGTGATAACCAGATTGTTATCTTCGTCGATATGAACATTGAAGTCATCTTTTGTCATACCCGGAGCAGCCAACTCGACTTTATATTCTTTCTCTGTTTCGAACACGTTGATTGCAGGAGCTGTAGCATTTGCTTTTTCCATCCAATCGTTATCAAAAAAGTCATTAAAAATACTCGGTAACCAATTTTGATTTCTTCTAACAGGCATCATAGTTGTAATCTCCTATAGTTTAGTTTAACATTCCAATTAATTCTGAACAACCATTCTCAAAATCTCAAGCTTCGCACTTTCAAGTGACTTCTTTCGGAAGCACTCCCGAATGCTTCACTCTCGGTTTCTAAACCGTCGTTCGCTAGAGATATTGCAAACTATATGCCAAGAAAGAAAAAGCATATTCATTGACAATATGTCATCCATTTAATGACTATTCTACCGATTTTATGACATTTTGCTACTACTTCAAAGAAAACATTAATTTCAAGTCAGTTTAAAACGAATCCTCCAACGCTTGTCTTCTTCATTCCAATCATGGCTGATAATCTTGAAAACACCTATTTCAGACGTGTTAGCCACATGCTTCCCTATGCACAAACATTCGTCATAGTCTCCTACCTTAACGACACGCACTGTCGACGAAGCATCGTCGGGCAGGCGATTCAAATCGAACCGGCCTTCTGCCTCTTGTTGTGAAATGAACTCTGTAGTGACGGGCAAATGCGATTGTATCACTTCGTTCACAGCCTCTTCCAACCGTTTCACATCATCTTCCGTCGGCCGCTGCTCCAGCCGGTAATCCAATTTACTCTTTTTGCGCTCAATGTGCGCCGATACAGAACGACCACAACCAAACAGGCGAATCATTGTCTGGTTAACAATGTGTTCACAGGTGTGCATGGGAGGAAATTCCTCCTTATTATGCTCATTGAGCTGTATTTGCTGTTCTTCCATCTTAGTTTTAGTTTCTTGTTATTTTATCAGGATATAGAGTCAAAGATAGCCATATTTCTCATATAATTCGTGAAGAAAGTACTCCAAAAACCAAAATCTGAATATTTTTATCCAGAAACATTTGTAGATTTCATAAAAAAGCGTACCTTTGCACCGCAATTAAGGCTGGTTCCGTAGCTCAGCTGGATAGAGCAACGCCCTTCTAAGGCGTGGGTCTTGCGTTCGAATCGCAACGGAATCACAGAGAAAGGAAGTCTGCAAAACACTGGAAACAGTTTTGAGGCTTCCTTTTCTGTTTCCTCTCATCAAGTCACCACCCCGCCAGACACTTGTAATCCATTTATTGAACACTTGTGCAGCTCACCTCAGACACTTGTGTGGCTCGCATCGAGCACTTGCCTGAATTAGGGCTCAAGTACGATTCGGCAAGAAAACGCATCGGCACTGACAAAAAAAGGAGGATGTACAAACACCCTCCTTGCTTAAAACGTTACTCAAAACGTTTCGTATTTCTTATTTTGTTTTCTTCAATACAACTGCCGTACGCGCAGGTACATACAACTTCAGCCACTCTTTCTTCTCTTTCTTATAAAGAGGATCGGGCATGGTGAAATGTTTAATGGTATCGTCACTGAACCCATAGCCACCATAGGCAGGATTGTCAGTATTCAAAACTACTTCATAAGAACCTGCAGGTACCAGGAAGCCATAATCGGTGAACGACTGTTTAGGATTGAAGTTGAAAACAAACACAAGATCCTTACGCATATAAGCCAATATCTGATCACCATCGTTATGCCAGATTTCCTGTACAGGAGTATCCTGGAAATTTTTCATTCCCTTGATGACAGACAACATATCGACATCAAAATCGCCCATATAGTGATATGCCAGATTATGATTGTCGACCAAATCCCACTGACGGCGAGCATACTTGCACGACCATCCGTTACCTTCGCGTGGGAAATCGATCCATTCAGGATGACCGAACTCATTACCCATAAAGTTCAGATAACCACCATTGATGGTAGTAGCAGTAAGCAAACGAATCATCTTGTGAAGGGCAATACCGCGATGAACGCGATAGTTCTCGTCCCCCTTCTGCATATGCCAATACATATCCGAATCGATCAGTCGGAAAATGATGGTTTTGTCGCCCACCAAGGCCTGGTCGTGGCTTTCGACATACGAAATGGTCTTTTCATCGCTACGACGATTGGTTACTTCCCAGAACATGCTGGAAGGCTTCCAGTCTTCATCAATCTTTTCCTTGATAGTCTTTATCCAGTAGTCGGGGATATTCATGGCCATCCGATAATCGAAGCCATATCCGCCATCTTCGTACTTGGCTGCCAAACCCGGCATACCTGATACTTCTTCAGCAATAGTGATAGCCAAAGGATTGACCTGATGAATCAGTCGGTTGGCAAGCGTCAGATAGCAGATCGCATTGTCATCCTGATGTCCGTTAAAGTAGTCGCCATAGTTGCAGAAAGCTTCGCCCAAGCCATGACTATAGTAAAGCATGGAAGTAACTCCGTCGAAACGGAATCCGTCGAAGTGGTACTCTTCGAGCCAGTATTTACAATTAGACAGAAGGAAATGAAGCACTTCATTCTTTCCGTAATCGAAACACAGCGAATCCCAAGCCGGATGCTCATGACGATCGCCCGGATAGAAATACTGATTGGGATCGCCTGCCAGATTACCCAATCCCTCGACCTCATTCTTTACGGCATGAGAATGGACAATATCCATGATTACGGCGATGCCCATGCTGTGAGCGGTATCAATAAGTTCCTTCAGTTCTTCGGGCGTACCAAAACGCGATGATGCAGCAAAGAAACTGGAAACATGATAGCCAAAGCTTCCATAGTATGGATGCTCCTGAATAGCCATAATCTGAATGCAGTTGTAACCATCCTTGGCTATACGCGGAAGCACATTTTCCTGAAATTCCTTATAAGTGCCAACCTTCTCCTCGCGTTGAGCCATACCGATGTGGCACTCGTAAATCAACAGAGGCACATTTTTCACAGGCTTAAATGCCCGTTTCTTCATCTTATACGGTTTCTCGGGAGCCCAAACCTGTGCGCTGAAAATCTTTGTCTGCTCGTCCTGCACCACACGTGTAGCCCATGCAGGGATGCGTTCGCCCTGACCGCCTTCCCAATGTACCATCATTTTGTACAGGTCGCCATGCTTCATGGCATTTGCAGGCAATTTGATTTCCCAATTACCATTGGCCTTGCGCTTCAGGCTATATTTCTTTTCTTCTTTCCAATTATTGAAAGTTCCGATTAAGAATATCTGAGTTGCGTTAGGAGCCCACTCACGAAATACCCATCCGTCGGCAGTACGATGCAAGCCAAAATACAAATAACCGGATGCGAAGTCCGACAAAGTATTCTTTCCCTTGTTGGTCAGTTCGGCTTCCTTGTCTATGGCATGCTGATGACGACCATTGATAGCGTCAGCATAAGGTTCAAGCCACGGGTCATTCTTTATCAAGTTCAATGTTTCCATAAAATACTATCTTAGGATTTTATACAGTCAGACTTTTATTTTCACAATAATTTTTTTCACTCCATCGGGTGTGATGCCGGGAGCATGGCCATCCTGAGGGAAAAAGATGGCAAACATGCCAGGCTTGACAGTAATATAGCTTTCGGCAGGACCGTCAAAGAAGACAATATCCTTTTCCGCATTATAAGGTGTACTTACCGAAAGGCAATCCTGAACCGGCGTATACCCCATGATTTCATCTCCTGAAAGAGGAATCTGAATGTCTATATATTCCTGATGAGCTTCCAGTCGGGCCTGCTCTGAAGTTTTCGGCTGTGTCTGAGCCACATTTACCCAAAGCTCTTTACCCTTCAACTCTGTTTTTCCGACTTCCATATTCTTCAAATCGCACGATTTCAAGAATTCTGCCACCTGTGCAAACAACGGATGCAGAGAGACGTACTTTCCTATATGCTCCAATTTGTCTATTACCATAGTTTTAAGATGTTAGTTGGTTATTATCATATAAGCATTATTCATATTCGAACTCATCGATTGTATAGTTTATAAAGTCTGAAAAGCGTTTCATCTGCCTGAAAATATCATCGATGCGATCCAGACAATCCGGTTCAAGAAAGAAATGATCCGGCTGACTACAAGCCACTGTATATTCCTTGCATTTCAAATACTTCAAATAAGGATAATCTTTCGGAAAACCTTTGGGAGCGGTTTTCAGGAAAGTCTCTCCTACAACCGGAAAATACTGTTTGAAGAGAGGATCTTCTACAATACTACGATACTCTGTCATATTGTCGTACACCGCCTGCCTTATAGCACGTAACAAAGGCGACGGCAAACAATAACTGCCTCCTGCCAGCAGACAATTGTCCGGCTGCAAATGCACATAATATCCGCAATGATAAGACTTTTTCCCTTTTGCGTTGATATACCCGCCAAAATGTATCTTATAAGGAGTCTTGTCCTCCGAAAAACGAGTATCTCTATAAATCCGATAGGTGCAGTCTTTAGGCTCCAGACACCGGACACTCTCGTCGAACAGGGCAATCCGAGAGATAACCGCAGAAAGTAAATGATCGAACTCGCTACGGGCGGCCTCATAGTAATCGCGGTGCGCATTGAACCATTCGCGATTATTGTTTGCGGCCAAATCTTTCAAAAATTGGAATATAACGGAAATATCCATATCATTCTTCTTTTATTTGACAAACTTACAAATAAAATTTTGAAGAAACTAAAAAAGTACACAAAAAATAGAAACTGCCCGCATACACCAACCTGCCCGAAACATTGCGACAAACACCCGAACACAAAAAAAGACTGCATCAGCAAAATCTGTCATTGACACTTTGCCGACGCAGCCTATTCTTTTGTCAGGACAGGAAACCCCAATCCTGATTATCGTTTACTTCGTATCAGATAAACCAACGAACGTAACAGAAATCTTGACGATGAGGCAGATCCGGATTCTTGGGGAACATACGATATGCTACCTTAAAGCTTCCAGCATTCTCCAACTTGTGACTTACACGGAAAGTATAGAGATTACCTTCTTTCTTCACTACTTCGAACGGTTCTACAGAGTATATGTGCTGCTTACCATCGGCTGCAGTATAGGTAGTAACCAATTCCAAACCAATAGCGTCGTCCAAGCCTTTCTCATCTATTACATAAGTAATGGTATATTCCTTACCGCTTTCGATAGATCCTTGTCTAACTTCTTCAGACTTTTCACTCGAAACAATCTCGATGCTATCCCACTTTTCAGCCACAGTTTCTTTCCATGCGGCAATTTCCTTGGCTTTCGCATAACCGTTGGCTTCCAGCAAATGGAAACGTTTGGCTTCCTTATTGTAGAACTTGCTATAGTAATCGTCCAGCTGACGCTTCATTGTATAGTGAGGTGCAACCTGAGCGATAGAATTCTTGATCGTCTTGATCCAGCCTTCAGAATATCCCTTCTTGTTGCGAGCATAGTACAAAGGCAGAATTTCAGTTTCCAGGATACTGTAGATAGTAGCAGCATCGAGCTGATCCTGATGTTCCTGGTTCTGATAAGTGCGTTTCTCGGTCAAAGCCCAACCAGCACCTTCGCGATAGCCTTCGAGCCACCAACCGTCGAGTACAGAGAAATTGACTACACCATTCATCAATGCCTTTTCGCCAGATGTACCAGATGCTTCGAGCGGACGAGTCGGTGTATTCAACCAAATGTCAACACCCGAAATAAGACGACGTGCCAATTGCATATCGTAGTTCTCAAGGAAGATGATCTTACCCAAGAACTCAGGGCGACGAGAGATTTCGATGATCTTCTTGATCAATCCCTGGCCGGCACCATCGTGCGGGTGAGCTTTACCAGTGAAGAGGAACTGAACAGGATAGTCGGGGTTGTTCACAATCTTGGCCAGACGATCCAGGTCGGTGAACAGCAGGTGAGCACGCTTGTAAGTAGCGAAACGACGACCGAATCCAATCAGCAATGCATTCGGATTGATCTTGTCGAGCAGAGATACGATGCGCGAAGGATCACCCTGATTCTTCAGCCAGCTTTCACGGAACTGACGGCGGATGTAGTCAATCAGCTTGTTCTTCAATCCCATGCGGGTCTTCCAGATCTCTTCATCGGGCACATTGTAAATGGCTTCCCAGATCTTTGCATTCGACTGGTCGAACCAGAAGTTTTCGTCGAAGTGAGCAGCATAAAGCTGTTTCCACTCGGTTGCACTCCATGTCGGGAAGTGTACACCGTTGGTTACATAACCTACGTGCATTTCTTCGGGGAAGTAGCCCTTCCAGATAGGTGCAAACATTTCTTGCGATACTTTTCCGTGCAACCAGCTTACGCCGTTGACTTCCTGAGAAGTGTTGCAGGCAAAGATAGACATACAGAAGCGCTCGCCCTTGTCGCCCGGATTGTTGCGGCCCAAGTCCATCAGTTCATCCCAAGTGATACCCATTCTTGAAGGATAGCCTCCCATGTACTTACCGAACAGGCCTTCGTCGAAATAATCGTGACCGGCAGGCACAGGTGTATGAACGGTGTAAAGCGAAGAAGCACGAACCAATTCGATAGCCTGGTTGTAAGTCAGTCCTTCGGCTACATAGTCGCAGATACGCTGAACATTGATAAGAGCAGCATGTCCTTCGTTGCAGTGATAGATATCTTTCTTGATACCCAACTTCTTCAGTGTCAGGATACCACCGATACCCAACAGGATTTCCTGTTTCAGACGGTTTTCCCAGTCGCCACCATAAAGCTGATGAGTAATAGAACGATCGAACTCGCTATTCATTTCGTTGTCCGTATCAAGCAGATACAGAGAAACACGACCTACGTTTACTCTCCATACATAAGCATGTACATAATAGTCGAGATAAGGTACATCGACAATTACTTGCTGACCGTTTTCATCGAGCACACGGTCGATAGGCAACTGGCCGAAGTTCTGTGCCTCGTAATTGGCAATCTGCTGGCCGTCCATCGACAGTGTCTGAGTGAAATAGCCATAACGATAGAGGAAACCTACCGCGCACAAGTCGACATTGCTGTCCGAAGCTTCCTTCAGATAGTCGCCGGCCAGTACACCCAAACCGCCTGAATATATTTTAAGAACATGGTTCAAACCATACTCCATACTGAAATAGGCTACAGAAGGACGTTTTTTGTCCGGCTCTACATCCATATAAGTACGGAACTTGGAGTAAACCGCTTCCAATCTGCGAAGAATTACTTTATCATTTGCCAATGCTTCAAGTTTGGCAAAACTCATACGTTCCAATAGTAGAACGGGATTTTGTCCCACTTCTTTCCAAAGAGCCGGATCAAGGTCTTTAAACAACTCAGTAGCTTCATAGTTCCACGACCACCAGATGTTTCGTGCCAATTCAGACAACTTCTCCAGTTCTTCAGGAATATGAGATTTCACATTCACTTCCCTCCAATTCGGAGTGTTTACATTACTAACTTTAATCTTCATTGTATGATAACTTGATTGATAAATAATTACGTTAACCCAACTGACGCTTCATGGCATTGCGCAAGGCAACGTCATAAGCCTCATAATAATATTGTATAAAGTGCTTCCATAAAGCCTGTTCAGCTACCTGGCTTGCTCTTTTACGTATTTCTTTGATTTCGGATTCGGTCTTAGCCGAGAACGCCGAGATGGTATCTTTGATGCCGTCGGCCACTTCCGAATAATTATAGTCCGAACGATGCAACACTTCTACGCCGTCGTCGATACCATGCTGGTTCTTCAAACTTTTTACCCAAAGCCCGAAACCGGCAAGGTCGGTTGTAACGGTAGGCACATGGAAAGCCACACTCTCCAGCGGCGTATATCCCCACGGCTCGTAATACGAAGGATAGACGCTGAGGTCCTCGCCCAAAATGACGTCATAATAATGTTTGTTCAGGATACCGTCTTTTCCATCCAGATAGCAGGGCACGAAGATAACCTTTACCTTATCTTCTACCCGATTGCCCATGCCCAGATATTTCAACATGTCAAGCACCTGATCGTGCGTCATGTTCCTCAACCAGTGGGTGATAAAGGGACATTCGAGCGGAGTATCGTATTTGCCGTCTTTCTTTTTCAAACGGGCTTGAAGGTCTTCGCGCGGATCGCCTACCCATCCGGGCACATTGACAAAGGCCAGTACTTTCTTTTTCAGATTCTTATCACGATTCAGGCGATTCAATGATTCCAGAAAGACATTGATACCCTTATTCTTAAATTCATAGCGTCCGCTCGTACCGATAATCAGTGTATCATCGTCCAGGTTGTCGCCCAACAGACAATTGGCCACACGCAGCATCAGGGCGCGTGCGCGCTTGCGCTTACCTGTAAAAGTAGCCCCCTTCGGAACAAAATCGTTTTCGAATCCGTTCATCAGGATGACATCGGCCGACTTGTCGAGCAACTCGCGGCATTCGTTATTGGTAATCTCGCTGACGGTTGTAAAGCAATCGACGTTGTGGGCAGTCTGCTTCTCGATGGAGTGCTTGGATTGCATATTCAGTTCGACCGCCATCTGATCGCCGTTGTAAGCGAAGAGATAATCGTACAGCGGTTTGTCATTACCTGCAATCGAGCGACCTATCGAAGTGGCGTGTGTAGTAAAAATGGTTGCTATCTCGGGAACAGCCGTTTTCAGATAAAGGGCTCCCATGCCTGTCATCCATTCGTGTGCCTGAAAAACTACCTTGTCGGCTGTCGTCAGGTTGTAGCGATAAAAACTTTCCACAACACGGCCAGCTGCATAAGCAAACATAGACGCTTCGTCATAATCGCCATACGCATGCAGGGAATCAACCTGATAGCGATTCCACATTTCGGTATAAATTTCATTCTTCTGTGAATAAAAAGGCTGAAAGTCAACGAGTATGACAATCGGTTCGCCAGGAATCTGCCAACGGCCTACACGCACTGCGAGCTGATCTTTCTCTGTCGCATGTTTTTTCCATGCTGCACATAAATTGTCTGATTCGACAAACAGGGGATTTTCCTTTCCCTGCCAGAAATCAGGCCCTATAAAGATCACTCTGTCACGAAACTTATTTTGTAAAGTATTTGCCCTTGTCGACAAAACCGTATAAATACCACCTACTTTATTACATACCTCCCAACTTGCTTCAAAGATATAATCGGGGGTCAGTAGTTCTTTAGTCATATATGTCATTATATCTCAACTTTATTGTGCCCGCAAAAATACATATTATTCTTTGAAAAATAGTTTTTTAACTAAAAAAACTAATGATAACAATCCGCAAACGCCCCTACAAAACGGTACAGCGGCATTCAAAGCCTTTTTAAAATCTCATTTACGAGACATAAATGTAACATGTTTACGGCATCCATGCGATTCGGCTGATTTCAGAAACAAAGCCAGCAGCTCGCTATTGGCTTTTCCGTTTATGGCGAGTTCTCTTTTTTCTTCAAAGAAATTGAGCGAACGAGAACATTCGCCACAAATATCCACCCCCACAACGGCTTCTTTTTTCAGGATAATGCCCAGCAAACTTTCGAGTTCTTCCAGTGTAAGTGAGCCCTGATCCCAATTGGTAGCGGCCGATGCTCCGTTCAAGACATCCTTATCGACGGATATATAAACGGGGCAATCGACATGTTCTTCCGAAAAACGGTTCCAGCCCTCTTCGTGCGATAAGTCGGTTTCGCTATAACACTTCACCTTGTCGCCATAGCCCGTCGTCATGGCTTCGACCAACGGTTCGGCAGCCCCCACGATGAACACTTTATGCAGAAAAGAGTTGGTTTCGAGCACATCCTTCACCCACGATCCACACGATAGCATATCCTCGAACAATGTAGGCTGCATGTCGGGGTGATGATCGAAAACGACCAACGAGAAAGGTTCACGAATTTTATCCGTCCACAATTTGCTCAGATAGTGATAGTTGCCCGAATCGATAAAGTGAATGCCCTCGGGCGAAAACGAAGTTATCTTCTCTTCGAGCCGACGACGGGCATCGACATCGCAATAGCAATCCACACCGTTCAGGTCGGTGCAGTCAATCCATCGGAAGCGGCGATTCTTTATGAAGTTCTCTTCTTCGTAAACGTGGGTGAAATTCATCAGGATGATGTTTGGCTTCATCGGCATCCTCCTTCCATGGTAACGGCCACCTTGATTACTCCATCCGCACGGCTTTCGAACAGGCGATAAGCTTCTTCAATGTCGGAGAGCGGAAAACGGTGGGTGATGAGCGGTGTGGTATCTATCTTTCCCTGTTCGATCAGACGGAGTATCTCGGCGCAATCGCATCCATCCACTCCCCCTGTCTTGAAAGTCAGATTCTTACCATACATGTCGGGCAGCGGAAGCACCTGCGGACGGTCGTAGAGGGCTACGACGGTGACCACAGCATTGGGGCGTGCGCACTGCCATGCCAAGCGGAAACTATCGTCCGAACCAGCTACTTCTATTACCACATCGGCGCCTCCATGAAGGCTGTGCGCAAGTACAAAGTCCTGACACGCGTCGGGTTCCGTCACCAACACATCAGGATAGTGCTCTTCGACGAAGCGTCTTCTTTCGGCCGACTTCTCGCAGACAATGATGCGCCGAGGCTGCTTCAAAAGGGCGCAAAGCAAGGTGCAGATGCCCGTCGGACCTGCTCCGATAAGCAGCACTGTATCATCGGGCTTAATCTCGGATATGCGGGCTGCCCAATAGCCTGTAGCCAGAATATCGCCCACGAAAAGAGCCTGTTCGTCGCTCACCGAGTCGGGGATGCGGTTCAGCCCTTGATCGGCATAGGGAACACGCACGTATTCGGCCTGTCCACCGTCGATGCGGCAGCCCAACGCCCAACCGCCATTGGCATCGGTGCAATTGTTTACATAGCCATGGCGGCAAAAGAAGCATTCGCCGCAGAAGGTTTCTACGTTGACCGTCACCCTGTCGCCAGGCTTCACCGTCTTTACGGCGGAGCCTACTTGCTCGACGATGCCTACCATCTCGTGCCCCACGGTAATACCGGGCACAGCGCGAGGCACACTGCCATGCTTAATATGCAAATCGCTGGTGCAGATGCTTCCCAGGGTAACGCGCACCAGTGCATCGCGCGGATCAATCAATTGCGGAATCGGTTTTTCGGTTAAGGCGAAACGGCCTTTCTCAATGTAAGTATATGCAAGCATTTCTGTATTTCCTCCTTATAATAAAATCAAATGACAGACACAAACATACGAATAAAATCCGATAAGGTGTCCGCATGCAGGTACTTATTTTATCCGAACCGCACATGAACGAAAAATAGCAAGTCTGCAACGATACATCCGAACAGATTAATTCGTAACTTGCGCCCCTAAACGCGATTTTCACCCTCCACAGCCTTGTTCGGGGGAGAGAAGCAGAAAACAAATCGCACTGAAAAAGCCGTTTGTAAGACTTACGTTTCCAAGTGAGAGCAAAGCAACGTTCATGAGCTCATATACTTACAAACGAACAAACTGATAAACTAAAAAACTTGATACATATATGGCTGACAACTATCTTGAAAACCAATTCGAGCAATACCAGGCACGCAAAGCAGCCTGGGAGCGAGAAAAAAAACTTGGCAAACGAAAGACGCATCCCACTCCCCCGCCGACAACCGACAAGGCGGCATCTGCCGAAAGCACAACGTCTGCCAAAAGCGTAAAATCCGACACAGGAGCTACACCGCCCTCGTGCGTGGACTGCGGCACCCAAAACTGTAAATACAAGACCAAGACTTATCCTGACTTCTGTCTGACTACCCACCTCGACCCTGCCGACCAGCAATGGGCTCTGGAGCGTTACGACGAAGGACGTAACCACGACATTATGGTGGCCAGTGCCGAAGTCGAATACGAAGGTTATTGCCAATGGACGCGTGTGGAAGAAATCATGCATTTTGCCCGTAAGATAGGCGCCCACAAGATAGGCATCGCCAACTGCATCGGCCTCGTCAGCGAAGCGCGCATCTTTGCCCGCATCCTGCGTGAAAACGGCTTCGAGGTATATTCCGTCGTCTGCAAGGTGGCCGGACAGGCCAAATCATCAGTCGGCATCCCACAGCAGTGCGAAAGCATCGGTGCAGCCATGTGCAACCCCATCCTGCAAGCACGCCTGCTGAACAAAGCCCAGACCGATCTGAACGTAGTCATCGGCCTGTGTGTGGGGCACGACAGCCTCTTCTACAAATATTCTGATGCCTACGTAACAACGCTGGTCACCAAAGACCGTGTAACGGGCAACAACCCAGCCGCCACGCTCTATACCGCCCACTCGTACTATCGCAAAAAACTTAGTTAACATCTCACCGACAATATGCTACACCGTTTTCACGTTCCCATCGACCACATCGCCTTGCCGACAAAATTCACTTACCCCTTCTGCTATACACCCCACCCCCTCTGCCTCATAGCTTCCTACGAAGTGCAGGAATACCTGAAGCAGCAGACCCAATGGAAGCAGGAGCTCGACGCTGGTAAGATGTTTGGCGTACTGGTAGTGCGCACTGCCGACGGCCAGTTGGGTTATCTGGCGGCTTTTTCGGGCATATTGGCCGGTAAAAACATGCACCCTTTTTTCGTGCCGCCTGTCTACGACCTGCTTCAGCCCGACGGTTTCTTTAAGATCGAAGAAGAGCAGATCTCGCAGCTCAACGCACGCATCGACGCTATGCAGACCGACGAACAGTACATACACCAGAAAAACACACTACTCCAAAGAGAGAGAGGAGTACACAAGGTTCTCGACGATGCTAAAACTGCTATGAGAGAAGCCCGCCTGCGGCGAGAAGAACGCCGAAAAGAAGCCTCACTGACGCCCAAAGGTCGCCTCGCTCCCGACGAAGAAGCCGCCCTGATACGTGAAAGCCAGTTTCAGAAAGCCGAATACAAACGGCTCGAAAAACACTTGTCCGCATGGCTCGATGCCTCACGTAGTCTGACCAACGAAGCAGAGGAAAAGATGGCTTGTCTGAGGTCGGAGCGCCGCCAGCGTTCCGCCGCCCTGCAACGGCGCCTGTTCGACCAATTCACCCTGCTGAACGCCAAGGGCGAACGCAAGAGCCTGTACGACATATTTATCCAAGATTTTGAAAAAATACCCCCTGCAGGAGCCGGCGAATGTGCTGCCCCCAAACTGCTTCAGCAAGCCTATCTGAACGGTTGGCAACCCATAGCTATGGCCGAATTCTGGTGGGGCCAGTCGCCCAAGACCGAAATACGCCGGCAGGGTAATTTCTACCCCGCCTGTAAGGGCAAGTGCGGGCCTATCCTATCGCATATGCTCATCGGTCTGGATGTAGACGACAATCCGATGGAAAACTACCACACCATGCCCCAGGCACTGCCCATCGTCTATGAAGACAAATGGCTGGTGGTAGTCGACAAGCCTGCGGGCATGCTCTCCGTACCCGGCAAGACCCCAGACTGCGTATCGGTATACAGCCTGATGCGCCAGCGCTACCCCAATGCCGAAGAGCCTATGATGGTACACCGTCTGGACATGAACACCTCGGGCCTGCTCATCGTCAGCAAAGTGAAGCGGGTGCACGAGGCTTTGCAGAAACAATTCGAAGAGCACCGCGTACGAAAACGCTACACCGCCCTGCTCGAAGGAACCGTGCCGAACGACAAAGGCCGCATCACACTGCCCCTCTGCCCCGACCCGCACGACCGTCCGCGGCAACTGGTGCACACCATCTATGGCAAAGAAGCCATCACCGACTACGAAGTGCTGTGCCGCAGAGATGGCCGCACACTGGTAGCCTTCTACCCGCTGACGGGCCGCACCCACCAGCTTCGGGTGCATGCCGCCCATCCGCTGGGATTAGATTGCCCCATTGTGGGCGATGAACTGTACGGGCACAAGGGTTCACGCCTCTGTCTACATGCCGAATCGCTGGAGTTTGTCCACCCCATTACGGGCAAGCAGATGCACCTCCGTCGGAAAATCGACTTCTGGCTGGAGAGTTGGAAGAACAAGGAAAACGAAAACGAAAAAATGTAACTGATATGAGCTCACGCATCGAAGAAGAACAGCAGACCGTCCGTCAGATGATACGCCTTTACTGCCGGCGGAAGGAGAAGAACAAAAGCCTGTGCGCAGCTTGCCGCGAACTGGAGGAGTATGCTTGCAAACGCCTGTCGCACTGCCCTTTTGGCGAGGAGAAGCCCACCTGCCGCCTCTGCACCGTGCATTGCTACAAACCGCAGATGAAGGAGCGGATGAAAGAGGTGATGCGCTATGCCGGTCCGCGGATGCTGCTCTATCATCCGATAGCGGCTGTCCGACATTTGTGGAGGGAGTATTTTTCGAAATAGACGCCGCACACTTAATGGTAAAATAAATCACCACAAATTACACAGATTTGCATAGAATAAGATAAAAACATGCAACATTCTGAATAATCCGTGGTGAATATCGAAAAACGCCGTAGCGAGAGGCTTAATTGAAGTAGTATAAGAAAACGGCCACACCTTCGAGAGCTTTCTTCTTCTCGCCCTCAATCTCGATGGCAAACTTTATTTCGGCTTTGGCCACACCGCGCAGATTGGCCAGCGATTGCAGATCGGCCACCAGACGGATGCGCTGACCCGAAAGAACAGCCTGTCCGAACTTCATCTTCTCCATGCCATAGTTGATCATCATCTTCAGGTTGTTCACCTCGATGATCTGGCCCCACAAGTAAGGCAGCATCGAAAGGGTGAGATACCCGTGCGCGATGGTGCTGTGGAAGGGACTCTCCACCTTAGCACGCTCGGTGTCGACGTGAATCCACTGATGGTCGAGCGTAGCGTCGGCAAACAGATTGATGCGCTCCTGCGGCAATTCTACATAGTCGGACACGCCGATGCGCTGTCCTACTAATTTTTCAAAATCCTCGTACGAATTGATAACAACTTTTTCCATAAATTTCTTTTTAGATTTATAACGGCCAGCAAATATCGCCTTTTTTCGCCAAAAGGCAAAAGATAAGCGCAAGGATATGCCCGATAAAAGCCAATTTTGGCGTATATTTGCACAAAGTCCGCCCACGAAAGGAGATGAAAGCCGGCGGACACCAAACTTCTGAAGAACCGAAAAAAATGATAACGCAAAAAGAATTTACCCTGACGCCCCACCGGAGGGGCTTCCACCTGGTGACCGACGAAATAGTGCGCAATCTGCCGCCCCTGCCCGAAGCGGGGCTGCTGCATCTGTTCATCAAGCACACATCGGCCGCGCTGAGCATCAACGAGAATGCCGACCCCGACGTACAGACGGACATGACAGCCATTTTCGACCGCCTGGTGCGCGAACGCGAACCTTACTATCAACATACCTGCGAGGGCGACGACGACATGCCAGCGCACGCCAAATCGACGCTGGTGGGGGCCTCGCTCACCATCCCCATCAGCCACGGACGCCTGAACATGGGCATCTGGCAGGGCATCTACCTGTGCGAGTTCCGAAACCGAGGCGGAGGAAGGCGGATTGTGGCGACGGTCGTTGGATAAATGAAAAAAATGAAGAATGAAGAATTTCTAACGAATAACCGACCTGCGACAACCACTCGTAACTCATAACCCATAACTCGTAGCTCGTAGCTTGTAGCTCGTAGCTCGTAGCTCATAACTCGTAACTAAACAATGAAGAAAGCTATTATTATCGGAGCCACATCCGGCATAGGGCTCGAAGTGGCTCGCCTGCTGCTTCGGCGGGGATGGCGTATCGGCGTGGCCGGACGGCGCGAAGAGGCTTTACAAGCGCTGCGTAGCACGGCGCCCGAACGGGTGGAGACGGCACGCATCGACGTCACCCGCGACGATGCTCCCGAACGGCTGAGGGCGCTCATCGACCGGCTGGGCGGCATGGACCTGTTCTTCCTCAGCTCGGGCATCGGCTATCAGAATCCGACGCTCGACCCCGACATCGAACTTCGCACGGCGCGCACCAACGTCGAGGGCTTCACCCGCATGACGACGGCTGCTTTCGACTACTTCAGGCAACAGCAGACCGAGGGCCGACTGCCGAGCGAAGGCGGACACATCGCCGTCATCAGCTCCATCGCAGGCACCAAGGGGCTGGGAGCCGCACCGGCTTACTCGGCCACCAAACGCTTTCAGAACACCTACATCGATGCCCTGGAGCAGCTGGCCCGCATGCAGCACCTACACATCTGCTTCACCGACATCCGTCCGGGCTTCGTAGCGACCGACCTGCTGCGAGGTGGCAACTACCCCATGCTGATGCGTCCTGAGCGCGTAGCACAGCACATCGTGAGGGCGCTGGAACGACGCAAACGGGTGGCCATCATCGACGTTCGCTATCGGCTGCTGGTGTTCTTCTGGAGGCTCATTCCACGGGCGATATGGAAGCGAATGCCGGTAGGAAGAAAAAAATGAAGAATTAAGAATTAACCATTAACCACTTATCATTAACCATTTACCACTTACCATTAAAATGAAACAAAAGCCCATACCCATCATACTGACCGCCGGCATCGCCCTGTGCATCGGTGCTGCCTTGCCCCTGCTGACGGGGGGAAGCCCATTCGACCCGACGCGCGACTCGGTGAAGTCCGAAGTGCCCTACTGCGTGGCACCGCCCAGCGTGCCCGATCAGATTGTCTTTGCCGGACAAACCATCGACCTGAAGCGCTACGACCACCGCGAGCGGATGGATCGAGAACTGATGTCGTTCACCTACATGCACTCCAGCACCATGCTCACCATCAAGCGCGCCAACCGCTACTTTCCCATCATCGAGCCCATCCTGAAGGAGAACGGCGTGCCCGACGACTTCAAGTACCTGGCCGTCATCGAGAGCAGCCTCAACACCCTGGCGCGAAGTCCGGCCGGAGCCGCAGGCCTGTGGCAATTCATGCCCGCCACGGGGCGCGAATACGGGCTGGAGGTGAATGCCAACATCGACGAGCGCTATCACGTGGAGAAGGAGACGCGAGCCGCCTGCCGCTACCTGAAGGATGCCTACGAGCGCTTCGGCAACTGGCTGTGCGTGGCCGCCTCGTACAACGCCGGACAGGGTCGCATTTCGTCCGAGATGAAGAAGCAGCTGGCCAGTCAGGCCGTCGACCTGTGGCTGGTGGAAGAAACCTCGCGCTACATGTTCCGCCTGTTGGCCGCCAAGGCCGTCGTCAGCGAGCCGCAGCGCTACGGCTTCCTGCTGAAACGCGAACACCTCTATCCGCCCATCCCCTACCGCGAAGTGACCGTCGACACCGGCATCGACTCGCTGGCTGTCTTTGCCCGCCGCGAGGGCATCACCTACGCCCAGCTGAAGGATGCCAACCCCTGGCTGCGCGAACGCTCGCTGGCCAACAAAAGCCGCCGCACTTACGTGCTGAAGATTCCTACACAGGCGGGCATGAACTACGACCCGCGGCAGACGGTGCCTCATCGGCGGGAATGGGCGATCGACTGAAACGCCTGCGGGCGTTTCTCCCTCCCCGTCGTCGTCAGCACGTTGATGCGCCCGGAAATCCATGAAACAGGTATGTCATTTTGCAAACATTTTTGCCCAGTTAGGAAAAAATTATTGCCTAGTTAAGAAAAAATATTTCCCTAACTGGGGAAAAATGACGGGCTGTACACTGTTATTGCTGCTTTTCGGTCAGATACTTCCAATAGCGCACGGGCATGTCCTGCCGGTGCTTACGCGGATTGAGGCGCTCCTTGATGCAGATGGCCTTGAAGTAAGTTTTCCACAGCTGCTGAAAGAGGCGTTCGTCCTTGTCCAGCAGACTGTCGTCCAGGCGGCCGGAAGCAAGGTGTGGCAGGTTGTCCGCCTCGTCAAAGGTGACGCGGCGAAGATCCGTCAGGTCGTAGTAGAAACCATAGGCGCGGCCCACGTCGTAGATCAGCCAGCGCTGGTCGGCAAAACGGTCGCGGAAGTGGGCCACAATCAGCGGCAGGGCGTTCTTCTGCGGCTCGATGGCGGCAAAGTAGGTGCCGTCGGCCGTCTTCTGGAAGCGGACAAACTGCATCAGCCGGTGGGCCTCCTGACTGACTCGCCTCCACATGCGCGTGAAGGCCAGCACGTCGGGGTCGGCAAAGTTGGTCTCGATGGAGCGCGGGGCGTCGACAGCCTTGCGGATGTAGCGGAAGAGGAGCATGGGTGTCTCCGCCTCCTCGGCCAGCCAGCACTGCGCCAGGCAGTTCATGGCCGATGCCGACAGCTTCTTCTGCAAACCGCGCCACACACGGTCGGCCTTGGCATCGTCGGTATGTACGGCAAACACCTCGTCGCAGAACAGCGGCAGGGGCTCGTCCATGCCTTGCAATGCGTCGGGGAAGGTGCGGCGGGCGTAGGCCTCGAAAACGGCTGTCAGAAGGCCGGGAAAGGTGTTGTCGAACTGGAAGACGATCATGTGAATGAAGAATGAAGAATTAATAATTAATAATTAAAAAACGGCTATCTGTATTCATTCACTCTCCCCCCTCTCTTTCGGAGAGGGGCCGGGGGTGAGGCTCTCCCCCCACTCTATACTCAGCTGCCGCTCGTCCGTCAGTTTCTTGGGCTTGGTCACCAGCAGTCGGCGGACGCCTTGCGGGGTCAGCTCGTGGATGGTGCGGGCGGGCAGTTCGTTGCAGGTCAGGAAGTATTGCGCTTTCTTCATCACCACGCCCATCTTCTTCAGCTCGTAGAAGCCCAGTCGCGAGAAGCGGCGCGAGGCCACGATGAGGCGGGCGGACTTCACACCCACGCCAGGGATGCGCAGCAGCAGTTCGTAGTCGGCACGGTTCACGTCGACGGGGAACTGCTCGGGATGGCGAAGAGCCCAGGCCAGTTTGGGGTCGACTTCGAGGTCGAGGTCGGGATAGGCATCGTCGACAATCTCGTCGACCTTGAACTGATAGAAGCGCAACAGCCAGTCGGCCTGATACAAGCGGTTCTCGCGCACCAGCGGAGGCTGTTTCAGGGCGGGCAGGCGTTTGTCGTAGGTGTTCACCGAGACGTAGCCCGAATAGTAGACACGGCGCATCGTGGGGCGGCTGTACAGGGCGGACGACAGCGTGAGGATGTCGCGGTCGGTCTCCGACGTGGCGCCCACAATCATCTGCGTGCTCTGTCCGGCGGGGGCGAAGCGGGGCGCATGGCGATGCTTCTTGCGCTCCTCGGCGCTTTCGAGCACACCCTGCTGGATGTATCGCATGGGGGCGAAGACGCTCTGATGGTCTTTCTCGGGCGCCAGCAGCTTCAGGTTCTCCTCGCGGGGAATCTCGATGTTGACGCTCAGACGGTCGGCGTAGAGGCCGGCTTCGTTCACCAGCTCGCGGCTAGCGCCGGGGATGCTCTTCAGGTGGATGTAGCCGTTGAAGCGGTGCACCAGGCGCAGATCTTTGGCCACGCGCACCAAGCGCTCCATCGTATAGTCGGGGTTGCGCACCACGCCACTGCTCAGGAAGAGGCCCTCGATGTAATTGCGGCGGTAGAACTCGATGGTCAGGTCCACCAACTCGCTGACCGACAGCGTGGCGCGCGGCAGGTCGTTGCTGCGGCGGTTGATGCAGTAGGCACAGTCGTAGATGCAATAGTTGGTCAGCATCACCTTCAGCAGGGAGATGCAGCGCCCGTCCTCGGCAAAGCTGTGGCAGATGCCCACGCCGCCCACGGTGTTGCCCAGCATGCCGGCGCGGTTGGAGCGCACCGTTCCGCTGCTCGAACAGGAGACGTCGTACTTGGCCGACTCGGCCAGTATCTTCAGTTTATTCAGTACATTTTCGTTCATAATCATTCGCCGGAATCCCTCACTATCGGCCGGACAAAAATACAAAAATCTCTGCATCCTGATGCGCAGAAAGCCTATTTTTAAGATTCCGGCCGTCTGCCCTTCCGCCAGCTTCGGACATTCACATATCTATACAAAAAAAGACTGCCTCACCAATCGGGGCAGTCTTCTTTTCTTCTTCAGAAGGCTATACTTATTTAGCGGCTTCCAAAGATGCTTTACGGAAAGCTTTCATTGCTTTTTCGATTTCCAAAGAAGCCTTACGGGCACGGGTTCCAGCGGCTTTATTACCAGTTTCAATCTGTGCCTTCGCATCTTTTTCGAACGCTGCATACAATTCAGCAACCTTTTCAACTAATTCTTTCATAATCCTTTAAAATTACTCTGTTAATAATGTTTGGCAAAAATACATTCTTTCCTGGAATAAATGCAGAAAAAAAGATTTTTTTTTGAAATAAAAGCTGATTTTGTTCAAAAAGCAGGCATATCCGCGTTTTTTCACCTACTTTTGCAGCCATGAAAACGTTTACTGATACAGAATATATACACGCCTTGATAGCCGAAGGCGAACATCAGCAACAGGACTTCAAGTTCGAAATATCCGATGCGCGCAAGATAGCCAAAACCCTTTCGGCATTTGCCAACACCGACGGCGGACGGCTGCTGATCGGCGTGAAAGACAACGGAAAAATAGCCGGCGTACGCTCGGACGAAGAGCAATATATGATAGAGGCCGCCGCACAGCTGTATTGCTCGCCGCAAGTGGACTATCGCATGCACACCTACCAGGCCGAAGGACGGAGTGTCCTCGTGGTCGAAGTAGAAGAAAGCCGGCAGAAACCCGTCTACGCCCGCGACGAATCGGGCAAGAACCTGGCCTATCTGCGCATCAAGGACGAAAACATACTGGCCACGCCCGTACACCTGCGCGTGTGGCAGCAAAGCGGCAATCCGCAAGGCGAACTCATCGAGTACACCCAGCGCGAACAGCTGCTACTCGACCTGCTGCGCGAGAACGAGCTTCTGTCGCTGAACCGCTACTGCCGCATGGCCCGCCTCTCGCGCCACGCCGCCGAGCATCTGCTGGCCAAGTTCATCCGCTACGGCATTGTAGAGACCGTATTCGAAGGGCACAAATTCCACTTCCGCCTGAAGCTGAGCTGAGGCAAGGTTCTCTCCTCCCTCCCCCTGATTGCCGACCGGCCTGGAGGCATAGAAGACGATCTGGAATGCTGACCGAAGAAAAATTAAGAAATAAGCCTTGCACAATATTGGTGTAAACCGACTTATTTCGTACTTTTGTAGCACAATTTCAATACTATTCATCAAACGATATGGGAATATTTACCAACTTATTCAAAAAAAATACTGAAGAGAATTCTTCAAAAAACGTAGAAGACTTCGTGTCGCTGACCCGCGTATATTTTCAGTCGGTCATCGCTGCCAACCTGGGCATCACCAACATACGCTTTGTGCCCGACGTGGCCAACTTTAAGCGCCTGTTCAAGATCCCTACCCAAGGCGGACGACTGGGACAAGCCGAAAAAACAGCTTCGAAGAAGATGCTGATGCAAGACTACGGCCTTAGCGAAAACTTCTTCAAGGAAATCGACTCATCCGTTAAGAAGCACTGCCGTACGCAGAACGACGTACAGTCCTACCTTTTTATGTATCAAGGCTTTTCGAACGACCTGATGATGCTGATGGGCAACCTGATGCAATGGAAATTCCGCATGCCCTCCATCTTCAAAGGAGCCCTGCGCACCATGACCGAGAAGACCGTACACGAAGTATGCACCAAAACCGTGTGGAAGAAAGACGACGTGCACAAGACAGCCGCATCCGTACGCCAATACAAAGAACGCCTGGGCTACTCCGAACAATGGATGACAGAATACGTCTACAACATCGTGATGCTGGCCAAAAAAGAAGCTGGAAAGAAGAAGGAAGAGACTGAGAAATAAGTCGACAAGTAGACAAGTGAACAAGTTGACGAGGATTCAAGATTCTCCCTCTCCCTCCTTGTGCCCTCGTCAACTGGTCAACTCGTTAACTAAACAAAAACTAATGAACATAGAGCAACATCCCCTGGAACCTTTCCTGCCCGAAAACGCCCACGTGCTGATGCTGGGAAGCTTTCCGCCGCAACGTAAGCGGTGGTCGATGGAGTTCTATTACCCCAACTGGAACAACGATATGTGGCGAATCACAGGCCTCATCTTCTTCGGCGATAAGGAGCACTTCGTAGACAAACAGCAGAAACGCTTCGACCGCGAACGCCTCGTCAGCTTCCTGCGTCAGAAGGGGATTGCCCTATTCGACACCGCAACCGCCGTACGCCGCCTGCAAGACAATGCGTCGGACAAGTACCTCGAAGTAGTGCAGCCTACCGACGTTTCTGCTCTGCTCCGCCGTCTGCCAGTGTGCCGCGCCGTCGTCACCACAGGCGAAAAGGCTACCGATACCCTCTGTACACTGTTCGGCATCGAAGCCCCCAAAGTAGGCGACTTCGGCGAGTTCGTCTTCGACGGACGCCCCATGCGTCTGTATCGGATGCCCTCATCCTCGCGGGCCTATCCGCTGGCGCTGGAAAAAAAAGCGGCCGTCTATCGCCTTATGTATCAGGACTTGCAGATGCTTTGACAAACTTTTATTTGTCGAAGTGCTTGCATATTCAAAACTTTCCATTACCTTTGCAGCCGCAAACACGGGAATAGCTCAGTTGGTAGAGCATCGGTCTCCAAAACCGAGTGTCGGGAGTTCGAGCCTCTCTTCCCGTGCATAGATAAGAAGCTGTAACTGATAAAGTTACGGCTTCTTACCGTTTAGGGGTCGGACAAATGTCGGACACGTTTCAATTTGAATTTTTAACCATTATACGTTTTCGCATCCGAAAAACGTATAAAAAAATGTTTTCTACTCGTACACGTAAGGGTGCTCCCTTAACAGAAATTCTGAGCTATACACTACCTAAGTTGCATACCGGTAAGAACTGGTATGTCGATTTCATGTGCTTCGATCCGGCGGAGCAAAAGATGAAGCGGAAAAAGTATATGCTCGATGGCGTCTCCAAGACGACCGAACGTAGGAAGATGGCCGCGGAGATTATATCAACTGTCACGACTAGACTTCGGTCTGGCTGGAATCCTTGGATAGAACTTTCTAATTCACGGCAATATGCGAAAGTTAATGCCGTGATTGATATGTACATTAAATACTTGAGCAAATTACGCGATACCGACAGCATCAAGGTGAATACCTACCTTGACTACAACAAGCGCCTGCGTGTCCTTCAGGAATACATGCAGAACCATGCGATGCCAATCATGTACATCTACCAGTTCAACCTATCTTATATTAGCGATTTCCTGGACTATATATTAATAGACCGTGATTCATCTGCCCGTACACGTAATAATTATAAGGTATGGCTGTCTTCATTCTGCAACTGGTTGGTCGAAAAACAATATCTTGAAACAAATCCTTGCGAACGGATCAAGGCCTTGAAAGAAGAGCCGAAACGTAGAGAAGCGTTAAGTCAAACTGATTTGCGCAAATTAAAGAACTACCTTGAGCAACACAACCGCCATTATCTACTTGTCTGCCGCATGGAATATTATACTTTCATTCGTCCGGAGGAACTGACAAATATCCGGCTGAAGGATATCAACCTGAAGGAGCAGAAGGTGTTTGTCGGTGGTGACATATCGAAGAACCGACGTGATGGGATGGTCGGACTGAACGATGAGCTGGTCAGGCTGATGATCGACTTGGACGTGTTTAAGCATGACGGCGACTGCTACCTATTCAGTACTGGTTTCATGCCAGGGCGGAAGAAAATAACCACCAAGGTTTTGCGCAACTATTTTTATAAGGTAAGGGCGGCCCTTCATTGGCCTGATACATACATGTTCTATAGCCTGAAGGATTCAGGCATCCGCGATCTGGCGAACACGGCCGGCATAGTTGTTGCACGCGATCAGGCTCGTCATTCAGATGTATCGACAACGAATAAGTATCTAAAAGGAAGTTCGCTGACGGTGCATGAGGAAACGAAACATTTTAAGGGGGAATTATAAAAAATTCCCCGACCACCTATCAGCAGCCGGGGAACAATACTTGTCAATAACAAGTAAGACTTCTACGTCGCTAAGATAACTATTATTTCTATATCTTCTCGTACAAAACCCAGAAAGGTTGGCCGCAAACGTATTCGATGGTAAAGCGGGCTTCTGTGAGTTGCTTCGCCAGTTCTACAGCAGATACGTCAATGATGTTCTGCAGGTCGTACTGCAATTCGACCGTTGTCTTATATACTTTTTGAGAGGTAGCGCCTATGGGTGCATAGTTGTGCCTGAGAAAGTCGGCGATAGCTGTCTGACGTTTTTGTTCATCCTGCTTCTGCTTATCGTCTTCGTCCTGCTCCTGGTAGTGACGGAAACCTATTTTCTTGCTCATTCCCTACCTCCTTTCTCGTGTTTCATATATTCATACAAATAATCAACCAGTTCTTTCAACTGATCATAGCTGACGTCGTTGATTACACATTCGCAGTCTTCGCGGCACACAGAATAGCGAACAACCTCGTGCCCCTTATTACCAGTATCCACACACTTGGTGATGAAGATTGTATCAGGCCTTGATCCTTTCATCGCTCCCCTCCTTTCTTGGCTTGTATTACACAATATACCAGCGCCAGCACGGCGGGCGGGAAGATGAAGGAAACGGCCAGTGCGCTGATGGCACCCACATGCCAGGCATCGCAAGTGGTCTTGATTTGGCAGTCTGCGGGGAGTACCTTGTTGAGCAGTTCACGGATTTTGCTCGCCTTATTCGTGAGGTGAGCAGGCACGGCGGGCGTGCCGATGGTCAGTTCTTTTTTCATATACGAAGTGTTTAGTTTGGCTGTTTAGGCATGTTTACTTGCACCCTCTATGAGGATGCAAGAACGGCTGCCCGTTTCCCGTAGTCGCCAAACTAAACACTTCGTATAGCCCAAGAGCTTATATAAAGGTGGGAAAAGACAGCCGTTAATTCGTATATGAATACCATTCTCGTGACCCCACAAAAATGATACCTATGGACATAAAAAAAGCCCAATTTCGTATTGAGCATCTAACCTTAGCTCGTAGGACTTCATACAGAAGCGTTTAATTTGGCATTGCAAACATAGTGATAATATTTGGAATTGCAATCATTTTCGAAAAAAAAAGCGGAACTATTTATGCCCCGCTAAATTTTCAGAATACTATCACCTCATATCGAATTCATGTACTTATCATATAGCTCCATAGTTACATCATCACCACATTTTTCACACCTTCTTTTACAAAAGTCGAGAATATCCGTTTCGGAAAGGAAATTGAAGTCGAATACTATAGACTTATGACTGTTGTAATATTCCTGTATATATTTAATCGTTTCATCAATAGTACCTGACTTCAATTGACTAACCGTATAATCACTTAAGACGATTATATTTGTTTCTGGATATATTTCCATATCACCAGCGGCGCCTAAATTGCCAGTTATTTGATTGAACAGATCAAAGTTACCTTTGAATCCTTTTCCGTAATATAATTCCTTGGAAGCAATGATGTTGTAGTCACCCTCAAATGTAAGGTGATGCTTAACGTAATGATCGTAGGTTAGAACCAGGTCTTTCTGCACCGTTTTATCCGCATGATAGCCTTCCCAATCACCAGCCAAGATGGCGTCTATATCGTGCTGGTAGAGCTTGCGTATGTTGTAACCGTCATGAATCAATTTTTCCAGTTTCTCCATCTTCACCGGCCCAGCATCTATACCTATCAAAACATAGTTTGTACGCTTCGTTATTGAGGTGTCAACGTCGGCACCCATATCTTTCAGTTGTTTAGCAATCAGTTTTCTATCCTGTAAAAATTCACCTGTGATAACTACCTTTCGGTCATAAAAAGGATTGTTTGGATCTGCATTTGAAAGGTCTTTTTTTAGTACATCTCCAGAAATCTGTCTGTCAGCATATCTTTTATATTTGTTACCCTTAACGCCCACCTTTTCGTTCAATCTCGTAAAATCTGGTTTAACCCCGTTCAGATAATTCAGATAAAATTGTGCACAGCACTCGGCATCAAACAATGCTTCGTGATGGCGGCTAAAATCCATACCAAAAGCAATACAAAGGTCATGAAGACCTATCCTCCCATACATATTACAAGTACAGCTAAACGGCAATATGCCCATTGGCATAATATTATAGTATTCAAGGTTAACGCGAAGCACGCTTTCGTCAAATTCGGCATTATGAGCAATGATATTTGTTCCTATAAAAAAATGTTCTATATCTTTCCATACCATGTCAAATGTCGGACATTCTGCTGTTACTTCAGGTGTTATGTGATGGATTTTGATAGTCGATTCGTCAAAAATGTTACCGGGCGGTTGTATCAGCCTGGAAACCTTTTCTTTAATCACCCCGTGTTCAACCACTACAATACCTACCTGACAGGCCATCCTGTTGTTGGTAGCAGTCTCGAAATCTACCGCAACAAAACTATCATTCTTCATAATATCAATAACTTAATGCTGTCCCGAATTTCCCATTTTGACTATACATAGAAAGGTCTCCGTTCTTTTCTATTATATACCATTCTACATGATTTCCTCCTATTATTTTAAATTTCAAGAGCCCTTTTTCTTTGATTACCCTAACTTCATCCTGTGAGGAAGTGCCGTCTTTAAACTCACATATCATATAATATTTATTCGTTTCGAGATTTTTATTCAATGTGATAGTCTGATCACTTCCAGGTCTGGTATCAACCCATCTACCAATTTTGTCTATGTTACGATTGGCTTCTACCTTTTGATAATGTTCAATTTCTTCCTTTAATTTTTCATTCTCAATCTGAAGAAGCACTATTTCTTCATGCAGTTTTTCGTTTTCTTGTTTCAGACTGCCATAATTGCATGACATGAATGTACATGCACATAATAAGATAGCAATTTGTTTCATGGCGTTAAGACGTTTATTTTCGCAAAGTTAACGAAATTTCAAACAAATCGAAATAAAATTTCAATCTATTCTAAAAAACGTCCCCTTCATCACCTTGTCCAGTCCATCGGGAGTAACGCTGGCCTCGATCTTTTCGCAAAGGTACTTCTTGTTGGCAATGAGGAACACCTTGTTCACGTCCGGCAGGCGGTCGGAAAGAAAGCTGATGGTGAACGGTATGTTGGAGCGGAATATTTTCAGTTCGGCCAAGCGCCTACCAAGGCTGTCGGGGCAAACATCGTGCAGACTCAGCGAATAAGGACGAAAGTCGGTGGTCTGATTGCCCGGCTTCAGGTTGTAGTCGGTGAAAGGAAGTGCGTACTGCCAAGGGTACGTCTGACCCTGATAGGTGACGTTCATGGTGACCCACTCGCCGGTGCTGAAGGCCACCTCCATCGTAGTGTTCTTCTCTTGCTTTTCGGGCAGTTCAACTTCGCCCTCAATGGCCTGCTGGATGTCGAACTGTTCGTCGTTGACCACCGTGACATGATAGCCCGCCTTAGGCAGATAAACATTGAGCGGAGCAAAAGGAGCCACAAAGCCGTAATCGTAAGGCGACGACCACAGCCCGATGTTGTACCACACCATCTGTGCCGGGACAATTCGCAACGTCGTATCGGTGCCGGTGTCGTCGGCATTGCGCACCAAGTCGTCGTACAGATTCACTTCGAGCAAAGAATCGCTGCCCGAGTCGTTGCGGTAGTTGATGTAATAGCGTTCGCCCGCACAGAACATCACTGTTTTGCGCTCGTCGGCATCCATCGAACTCCACGCCTGGCTGAGCTGGTCGTAACTGTCGAAGTAGCGTTTCACGGCACGTTCGAATATCACCCGATCCATTTTCAAGTATCCGTTGTCGCTGTGCGAAGGAAGGTCGTAACCCACATTGCCGTCGGTCAGGTTCTTGTCGCCACTCTCCTCCTCTATCTCGGTTTCGAACTCATCGAGCAGCTTCGATGCAGGGATAACCGTCATGTCGTCGTCGCGAAAATAGGCGTTCAACGGAACCAGGCGTACGGTCTTGGTGATTTCATCGACCACGGTGACCACCATCAGGAAGCGTTCCAGTTCGTCGAAAAATTCCGATATCGTCCAGTGCGGAAGGGCCTGTGCTATCTTGCGTGTGCTGACGGAGTTGCACACATAGACATTGCGCAGGAAGTTGCCATCGAAAAAGCTCTCGTCGAGCACGTAGCCGAATGCCTGCACCACCTTGCGGATGACAACCAGCAGATAGGGCTGCACACAGCGTTGCCCATATACGGGTACCAGGGCGAATTTGTCGGTACCGAATTCGTACATATTATAGTTCTGCACCTTGTCCGATCCGTCGTTGTAAACAACCGGCAACCATACGACATCGACCTCGTCCACTGAGCCGAAGTATTTCGACTTGTCGGAACTGGGCTTCCAGGTACGGTCGTGGTAAGAATCGGGATCGTCCACTGTGCCCAGATCCAACTCGTCGATGTAGATGTCTTCGTTGGTCAGGATGTTCAGTTCGGCATTGCCCGATACGAGCTGCACCCTGGCCACCTCGTCGCTGATGGAGAGCAGGACTGCACTACCATTCAGCAGCGTCCGTGCTCCGGACAACAGCCGGGCTGGAAAAATAGTCTTCTGTTTGCCGACATCGAGACGGTGAATATTTCCGAAGATGCCACTGTTCTCGGGCATCGGCAGGTCGATGTCCAGCGAGTAGGCGGAGCTGCTGGTGAAGTACGGGTTCTCGCAAGTCAGTGCGATGCTGAAGTCGGCCGGCAGCCACGCCAGTCGGTTATTGATGTAGAGTTCAGTCATGGTTGCGGTGTCTTGATTTGTTGTTCTGTATTTTTGTATATTCCTTCTGTGCCTCGTTGATGCCGCCCTTGCCGGTCAGGTAGGTCTCGGCAGTGATTGGTTCGTCCAGCCGCTGCTTCAACCGCCGTAGCGTCCGAGTGCACTCGGCCAGCATGGCCGCCAGTGCGGGGTCGTTGACAGTTGCCGTATTGCCGTCTCTGAAAGACATGGGTGCCGACGGTGCTGCCGACACTCTGCTCCCGCCGGCCACGGCTGCAATGTCATCAGCCGTCAGGTTAGCCACATTACCGCTACGTTGTGCTACGTCGATCACGTCGAAGATGGGGCGCAGGTGTGGGTTAGCCACGGCGAAGCGGTTGGCCACAAATTCATTGCTGTGCACCAGGCCCTGAGGCTGATCCCAGTCGCCTGATGGGGTGAAGCCGCCGGTGTAGAAGTTGCCGATGGCTCCCTTGACGGCTGCGAAAGCTGTTTCAATGGCGGCAATCTTGGCCAATGCCCCCAGTGCCTTTACGAAGTTAAGACCAATGATAGAGTCGGCTAAAGCCTTGATGTAGGTCAGGCGGATGTATTGCTCGATGGCATTGACGGCAGTCAGCAGCAGCTGCTTCCACAGGTTTTTCATGGCGTCGTCCTGGGATGTCAGCAAATCACCCAAGGCATCGCCCAGATCCTGGCTGGCAGATGATACGATATTAACGTACATGTCAGCCATCCGTTGCTGCTCCTCGTACTGTTTACGCCGCTCTTTGGTCTCTTGCTCCATTTTATCCTTGGCATCCTTCAGGTCGCGCTTCCGCATCTCTTCGCGAATTTTGTTCTTCTCCTCCTCGCTGACGGTAGTATCATCCAGCACCTGCCGGAAGTATTCGTCCTGCAAGCGGCGTAGTTCTTCGTAAAAGTCTTCTTCGCTGGTACGTAGCTGATAGTGTTGCATAGTAGCCGATTCCACGGCAAGCTGGTACTGCTTTTGCAGGCGTGTGGACGTTTGCTTCGAGTTCTCCTCGGATTCTTTCTCTTCCTGCTTGCGAAGATCATCGCGCAACTTTATTTGTGTGTCGAGAATCTGGTCTGCTATCTGCTGGCGTTCTTTCGGTTCCAGTCCGGCCACACGTAGTTTGTCGTTCAGCAGGGCCAGTTCCGCGTCCTGCATCTGTCGGTTGTATTCGGTTTGCGTCATCTTGTCGTCGTCCAGGTATTGCTTCTTGATGGCAGCGATGCGGCGGTAATAGGCGGCTTCGGCGGCGGCGAACTTGTCGGGGTCGGGGTTACCGCCAGAACCATCAGAAGGATCGGGCTTGTTGTCATCACCTGAAGATTTTGGGGGAATATCACCGCCATTTCCATTGCCCAGGGAATTGGAAAGTTCTTTGTAGATGTTCATGTAACTTTCAATAGCTTTCTTGGAACGGGCCACTTGCTCCTCCAGTCTGACAACTACAGCATCGTAAGCCGTTGTACCTGTTTGGGCGTATGTAGCACTTTCGCGAGCTTCTTTCTGACCGGCCAATGCCTCGTCCAGTTGTCGTTGATATTCCACCAACTTCCGGCTTTCTTCTTCAATATGGCTTTGCGCCCCCTTCAGCATGGCTTCTTCCTTCAACCGATTAATATATTCATCTTTGGCTTTTATTGCCTTCTCCGTATTAATGGTTTCCAATGTAATATCGCCCAAATACTGCGGAGAAATCTTGTTTATAGCTTCCATGGCCTCCTTACGGTGCTGGAGGCTGACATTGTGATTGGATGCGATTTTCCACAAAGTTTCGAGACGGCTGCGTTGGTCGGCAATGGTGTCATTGGCCTCTTTCTCCAGCCTGTTGAGTGCACGCTGTACGTCGAGGTAACGGTTGGCTCGGGTGTAAAGCAGGACAAAGGCAGCACCCACAGCCGCGATGGCGGATGCCATGGCAGCATATGGATTCAAGTTGGTCACCAGGTTAAAGGCTACCATGGCGCCCCGGGCTTTGGCGGCCTGACCGGTCACGGCGTAGAATGCGGCCTGTAGCAGATAGAGTGAACCTTGCAACAGCTTGCCCGCCTTGGTTCCGGCTACCATCAGTAGGTTGATGGATTTCTGGTAGCCTATCATCAGTTTCTGATAACCTACATAAGCCGCTACGGGTACCAACATGGTGACGAAGGTCAAGCCGTATTCCTGCAGCCAGTCTATCAGGTCAGGCAGCACCTTCAGTAGATTCGTCGCCAGATTCGTGCTGACCGTGAACGCCGGATTCAGCTTTTCGCCCAGCTCGATGGCGGCCAGCTTCATTTTGTTGCGGGCCTGGTCAAGGGCTGCAGCAGCGGTATTGCTGTTGATGGCGGCCTGCTCGTAGGCGATGTTGGTGTCGGTGACGGCGGCGGTATATTGCTTTACCTTGTCAATGTCTTGCATGATGACACTTGCCACGTTGTATCCCTCTTCTCCGAACATGTCCTTGATAGCTTTCGCGCCCATGTTCTTGGCGGCAAGGTTATCCAGTGCCTGATTCAGGCCCACAATTTTCGGGTTGGTCTCGTCGGCGCCCGTCTGCAGTACCAGGAAGAACTTTTTCAGACCCGTACCCGCCACTTCGTCTTTGATGCCTTTTTCGGCCAGCCTCTCGATGAGCCCCACAGTCTGCTCGATGCTGACGTTGGCACTTGCAGCAGCTACACCGGCATTACGGATGGTACGTGCCTGACTGGCGATGTTAGCTGCACCTTCTTTGGATCCGGCGGCCAGTACGTTGGCGAAGCGTCCCGCCTGGTCGGCCGCCGCGCCATACTGGTTGAGGGAGAGCGTCAGGGCATCCACCGCCTCGCTGAGCTTGATATCCTTGGCTGCCGCCTGTAAGCGCATGGCTTCTTCGGTGACGGCGGCCAGTGCCTCTTTGTTACCCAGCAGCTCGGGTTTAGCAGATCCTACCAGCATGTAGGCGTCGAGAATCTCAGATGCCGACTGTCGTACACGCAGCCCCTCTTTGGTCATCGTAGTGGAGAGCTGCTTGGCCTGACGGGTAAGCCAGGCGATGCTATCGTCGTCCAGCCCCGTCAGCGCCTTCAATCCGGCCTGCGACTCCTCCAGCTTGTTACGCTCGTCGCGGAAGGAACGCAGGGCAAGGGTTACGCCCGTCAGGAATCCTATGACGGTAACAATAATCCCACCAAAGCGGTTGAATCCATCCACCAGTTTGCCCACGCTGATCGTAGATTTCTTCGTATCTTCGGTAACGCCACGGATTTCGTTGCGGTGTTCGCGCAAGATGCCCTTCAGGTGCTGAATCTTCTGCATGGTGCGGTTGTATTCCTCGGATCCTATGGTCATGTCTTTGATATCACGCTGTAGGCGTTTCACCTCCAAATCAATGCTATTAATGTCGTTCTTGATTTCTTTTCCGTCGATGTAGAGGTAAACACCTCTTTTCACGGTTTTGTCACTTTTGGCCATATCGTTTTTCAATGGTTATCTTGTTGAACTTCTCCAATACTTTTCGCAAGGCTTCATCGCCATAATATTCACCGGACAGGTCAGCCAGTCGGTCAATGTTCTGTACGATGGGTGGATCGAGCCAAGGCAGTGGCGTGCGGCGGATGACGGCGTAGTGTTCATCGACGGTGCGCATCCGCCGGATGCGGTATTCGGACACCCGCATGGAACGAAGCTGCTGGCGCTTCTTCTTGTCAGCCCATGCCGAGTGGCCTTTCATGATTACGCCATCTTTGACAATGTATCCCCGTCCTGCACCATATTCACGATAGGCACCGTATCTCCAGAATCGGAAGCCAAGTCCCACGTAAGCCGGACCTCCTTCTCTATCTTGAAGGTGCCGCGCCTGAAGTTCACGAGACAATCTCCCACTTCCTTTCGTTCGTTGTAAGATACTAACAGATTCGCCCAGCACACGACGCGTCCATTCCTCTACACCGCGGTTGAACTGCGATGCCTTCATCAATTGGTTTTCTTGTACTTCATTCATAAAAAATGCCGTTAACTTTTCGCAAAGCTAACGGCCTGATGGAAATGGAAAAAGGACATCATTTTCGTGAGTTCACGAAATTGGTCAGGAGTGAAATTTGAAATCGTTGATACGGTTCAGCCATCCTTTGCGGAACACCTGTTGCGAGGGGTCGCGTGCACAAATCTCGTCAATGAAGCGAATGCGATCAGCTTTGATGGCCTCGAACAATTGACGCTGGTTCGCCAGGTTGATGCTGGCAATCGTCTGCGGTCCTACGATACCATCCTCCTTAATCTGTAGCAAACGCTGAACTCGCTTGATACCATGAACACCAGATGCCCACAACCAGTCAACACAAATATTAGCAATGGACTGGTTGTGAATATAGTCGGCCTGATATCGGTCCCAATAATGTTGCTTGAACACCTGGAATACATCGTCTGGAGTGATCAGACGGAGATCGTCAGCATCGATATCTCCGTCGCCGTCTTTATCGTAACCGCAGCTACGCCAGGTAGTAAGTGTAATACCCATGTTAGTTTTTCCGCCACGGTCGGCCTCGTGGTCACTCCAGCCGCCTTCCCATTTGCGGATGATCTGAAAAAGGATTTCTGCTTTTGCCATATTAGAAAATGAGATAACAGATTGAATAAAATAGTGTGATAACTCCAGGTATGAGTAAGAAATCAGCCGCCTTACTCCAGTCTGGGTACCAAGTTTTCGCCGAAACGGCCGTGAAAAGCAAGCAAATGGAAAACGCAGTCAGACAAGCGGCCAGCAGTGCCGGTTCGATGAAAAATGCAAATACGACAAGTGCAACAATTGTCACCAAAGAAAAAAGGACTGTACCACACATCAGTCGCTTCGGCCGATCTCCTTCGTTAAGAAATAGAATGATTTTTATCATAGTTACAATGAGTTTGATTATATTTGCCTTAGCATATTAATGTTTTTCAATATTAACAATAGTTCGTTAAAAATTAGCCAAGCCTAAGCGGCTTTGGCGGTAAATAAAATGAGTTCTTTGAAAAGTTTGTCAATTAATTGCGTGTTTGGTTCAATCCCAGACACGCAAATAAATCGTTCAAGCATGTAAGCATTGTGTATGACTGACTTGCATGATGATATGGAATATTTTATTCCCATCTTCTTACAGGCAGCTTTGGCAAGGTTTATCGCTGTAAGTGATGCGTTGAAGTGAAATGCCAGTTTTCTGAAGTCGGTTGCCTGACAGTTCGTCATTCCGGCATGTTGCTTGGCATCGCGAAAGCAGAATTCGAGCTGGAAACGTGTCCTGTAGAAGTCTAAAACCTCCTTGGCATCCTGCATCTCGTCCGTGGAGAAATACAGCTGCCATTTGTCGGTTCTTCCATCCATAGGATACCATACAGCCAG
>CDZD01016374.1_pt1 | contig 114878 bp, 105 predicted proteins | sample 554771 | NCBI WGS metagenome assembly CDZD01 (sample SAMEA3182069, study PRJEB8094) | gut metagenome | biome: human; feature: gut; material: Stool; isolation source: human stools | place: Canada | collected 2011-11-08
GTGTGGGCTTTACTTATTACTTCAAAAAACGTCATTGGGACAGATGTATACCGTGTGAGAACCCTGTATACATCAACAACGTGATAGCCGCACCGGCCACCATTGTCAACGAGTGTCCGGAATACGGAGTACTGGAATTCTATGTGTTCTTCCCGAACAACTATTCAGGACGTAACGATGCGCCGACCATGGTGGATGCGCCGGTGAACGCCATCGATTACCTGGCTTCGGGTATCTTTACCCAGACCAAGTTTGACAATACGGATGCAGTGGCTCAGCGTCTGGCATCGGGAGCCAGTCTGTCGGGACTGAAAACTTCGGACATACCGACCCAGAAAGCAGGGGAAGCACCGGAGATTGCAGGGGTGACGCGCGGATATGAAATGTCGCTGTCGCCGATCTCACTGAGTATGGACGCTGAAAGCATGAACCGTTTTAAGGAACAGACCGGTTACTACTATGCACCGATGTACTGTCAGGGAAATATATGGCACTATCGTGTTGATACGGAAACTGCTACCCAGAAACTGCTTAGCGGAGATAACTATAAAGAGGGACAGTCGTTCGGGCTGAACGCACACAGCGGACTGGGCATTGTAGAACAGAACATGCGCCCCGAAGCCGACTCGAAGCTGGTCAGTTTTGCGGATATATATGCGGCTGTAGAGAATAACAAAGGAAATGTGGCACTGGCCAGTGACTCGGCTACGGTGGGCAGACTGAACGAGATTTTTGAAAAGGGACGTCTGCTGTATGTGGTGGCTGAAGGTCTGGCAACCAGCCAGGACAACTACATTGGCGAAAATGCTGAGGAGATTGGTCTGGAACGTAATAAGAAACTGGCTTACAACCGTGCCTTTACGGTAGTGAACTGGTTGAAGACAAATCCGAAATTCAAGAATATGCCTGGAAATGCCTTCCTGGTAAATGCGCTGGTGAACCCGGTTGTGGAACTGAACGATGAAAGTGTTCAGGGATTGAACGCCAAGGTAAAGCGTAGTGTAAAGGTAAGGATATTCTATGCAATTGACTAATGGATTATAAAAAAGTCACCGTGAGGTGATTCGGGAGCCTGCTTTGAGCTTAGCGAAGCCGGGGCAGGCGTTACTTATCTATCGAGATAAGTGATTGTTTGTTTTGTTTGTCAAGCCATGTCGCTTTTTAGCGGCATGGCTTGTTTTCGTTTTGCAAAAAGAGGATGAAAAAGTTTTTTGATAATGAAATTTTGATGGCAGAGATTGCCGGATGGTTGCGGGAAGGAAAAACGGTGACCATACCGGTGAAAGGGAACAGTATGAAACCGTTTTTGACAGACGGACGGGACAAGGTTACGCTGTGTGGCTGTCGGGCTGAAGAACTGTCGCCGGGAGACGTGGTGCTGGCTGGCGTGAACGACGGCGGAAGTACCGTGCTTCACCGGGTTGTAGAACGGCGGGGAACCCGTTTGCTGTTGCAGGGAGATGCCAATGAGACAACGGAAGAGACCGGGCTGCAGGAGGTGCTGGGAAAGGCGGTTGCCATGGAACGCAAAGGGCGGACGTATGAAGTGGATGGAAAGGTTTGGTGCTGGTATTCGGCCGTCTGGATGAAGGTGTTGGCTGGCAGACGTTACCGGCAGAAGGTTCGCGGTATGTTGGCTTATTTGAGGCAGGCACTGGGCGGGCATGGCAGGAGTGTAGGGCTGAGTTGCCTGACAGGGGTGCTGTCGGTGGGGCTTTCGCTATTGTTCATCTATTTTTCCAAACAGGCTATTGACGCGGCTACGGAGGGGAGGGCAGAGGAACTTCCGCTTTGGGCTGGTGTGTTGGTCGTGAACATGCTGCTGCAACTGGCGTGCAATGCATGGGACAACTGGGTGGCTGTGCGGGCACAGGTCGGGACGGGAAACGGATTGAGATACCGGATTTTCGGTCACCTGTTGCGGAGTCGCTGGAAGGAACTGGAACGTTTCCATACCGGAGACGTGATGAACAGGGTAGCAGGAGATACGGCAACTCTGACCAGTCTGCTGACGATGACTTTGCCGGCCTTTGTGATTCTGGGCATACAGCTGCTGGCGGCTTTTGCTTTCTTTTACTGGCTGGATGCGCGGCTGGTCTGGCTGGTGGTAGGGATTCTGCCTTTTTTCCTGCTGGGAAGCCGGCTGTACATGAAGCGTATGTATGGCTATGCAAGCCGGATCAGGAGGACGGACAGCCGGATACAGGCGGTGATTCAGGAAAGTCTGCAGCAGCGGAATGTGGTACGGGCTCTGGAAATAGGCAGGAAACGGCTTCATAGACTGGAGGGGGAACAGGAGAGTTTGCGGATGCGTCTGCTGAAGCGTACCCGTTTCTCGATATGGACTCGTGCCTGTGTGTCGGGGGCTTTCTCGGGCGGCTATCTGGTGGCATTCTGTTGGGGAGTATGGGGACTGAGTGACGGCAGCATCACATTCGGTACGATGGCGGCTTTTCTGCAACTGGTGGGGAAGATACAGCAGCCTGTATGGGACATGGCTCGGCTGATTCCTTCGCTGGTGGAGGGGATGGCATCGGTTCGCCGGTTGAGGGAGCTGGAGAGTTTGCCGGAAGAGGAAGCGGGAAGTTCTTTGCGGCTGGCAGAGACGCCGGATGTGGACGTGGAAGGGATAGACTTTGCGTATGCTCCGGGGGACCGACCGGTGTTCCACCACTTTTCGTGCCGTTTCCCGGCCGGGAGCCGTACGGCGGTGATGGGCGAGACCGGAACGGGTAAGACAACACTGGTGCGACTGTTGCTGGCGTTCGACAAACCGCAGGCGGGAGCTATCCGGCTGAAGACGGGAAAGGAGACGGTGGAGGTGTCGGCGCGTACGCGGTGTAACTTTACGTATGTGCCTCAAGGGAACACGTTGTTCAGCGGGACGATTCGTGAGAACTTGCGGATGGGAAATCCGGAAGCGACGGGGGAAGAAATGTGCAGGGCTTTGCGGACGGCTGTAGCGGATTTTGTGTTTGCGTTGCCCAACGGTTTGGATTCGTTTATCGGGGAACAGGGCAGCGGACTGAGTGAAGGGCAGGCGCAGCGAATTGCCATTGCCCGCGCTTTGTTGCGCAACAGTCCGATATTGTTGCTGGACGAAGCGACATCGGCGCTGGATGAGGAGACGGAACGGATATTGATGGAGAACCTGGAGCGGGATTATACGGACCGGACCTTTATTTTTGTAACGCATCATGCGGCAGTGGCGGAGCGATGCGGGCAGGTGGTGAAAATGAAGAATGAAGAATGAGGAATGAAGAATAAGGAGTATACTTCTTTGTAAAAAATCAAAAGAGGTTTTGAGCGAGGCTAATGGGGAAATTTCACCACAGAGGACACGGGGGGGCACAGAGGATTGTGTGAGGGGGAAACGCAGATGAACGCAGATTATCACAGATTATTTAGTCTGTGTTAATCGGTGGAATCTGTGGCAATATCGTACATGTAAATAGCGAAAAGTTATTTTTTTGTGCTCATCTGTGGTGTATTTTAAACAGATAACCATTAAAACCTTTGTTTTATTGAATGGAAATTCTTTCCTTTGTTTAAAGAAATGGCGGAGTTTTCATTTATAATAGTTTAGTAATAGGTTTATTGGGATAAAAACGGAATAATGGTTCATATAAATAAGATACATATCAGAAACTACAAGTCGCTGGAAGATACTCTACTTGAGGATTGTAGGACGTATAATTTGTTGCTGGGAAGACCTAATGTCGGAAAAAGTAATATTCTGGAAGCTCTTTCTTTATTCTCATTGCCTTATTTGTTGTTGGAAAAGCGGGAAATCAGTGACTTGCTGAGGTATCAGCACAATATAAGCGAATTGTTTTTTGATGGTGATGTTTCCCGGACTATAATGGTGCAAGCTGGAGATGATGAAGTGGCATTGGAACGGGTAGAGGGTACTAAGTTCAATTGGACAGCTGATTTCGAAGGTTCACATGAGCAATTGACAGTTACCGGAGGCAGGCTGGTTGCCAGAAAGAATAATCCCGTTTCTTATCCGTGTTTCAAACGTTATGACTTTTCTAAGCTGAATAGATTTTCCAGTGTGGAACTTCCTTTTTTGTTGCCGATAGGAGGTGAAAATATCATGCAGATTATTCGGGACAATCCGTCGTTGACTACCGAGATAAGCAATTTGGTTGCGGAGTATGGATTGCAATTACTATTTGATACTTCTACACAAGAAATCAAATTCCAAAAAAAATTGGGTGAAAATACGGTGTTTTCTATTCCTTTCTTTTCGGTTTCGGCAACTTTGCAGAGATTGATTTTTTATAAATCGGTCATTGAGGGAAACCGGAATTCTGTGATTATGCTCGAAGAGATAGAAGCGCATTCGTACCCGCCATATATTTCCAAAGTGACAAACTGCATTCTGGATGATGAGAGTAACCAGTATTTCATTACGACTCATAGTCCGTATGTAGTGAATGATTTTTTGGAAAAAAAAGATAAGGATGTGGCGATATACCTTGTTGATTTACAAGATGGGAAAACCATTGTCCGCAAATTGTCAGACAATGAATTGGAAGAGGTTTACGATGACGGGATTGATTTGTTCTTTAACGGAGATATGTTCTTGAAATAACAGTTTAAACAATATGAATGACAATTGCATTATCCCTGAATGTTATATTGATACCAATCTGATTGAAACATTGGTTCCTCCCTCTCGTGGGTATAACCATCAAAAGGGGTGCCCGGCTGTCGCAAAGAAAATGAAAGAAAAGTTTACCGACAGTTTTGCTGTAGGAATCATGGATAATGATAAAAAGAAAGTTTCTTATCTGGATGAATTTCGAGACATAGGAAATGACGGTTCTTTATATGTGTATAAGCATCGAAATAAGTCTCATTATATCATATTGATTACTCCTGCTGTAGAAATGTTTGTCTTACGGGCTGCCGAAGAGTTGAATATTGATCCGAAGGAGTCGGGCATTCCTGTGACATTGGAAGAATTAAAAAGAGAAACGAAGCAGATTGATGCCAAAAGTAGTAAGAAATACGCAGCTTTTTTCAAAAAACTGCAAGCAGCTAAAGAGTTTAAAAAATTGGCAGAACTGGTTTCTTATTTGAAGAAAGAGAATTATAATGCACAAGATAGCTGTATTTTAGATATTTTGGAGGACTAATTTATATCTTTATAATTTACCACAGAGGACACGGGGTCGCACAGAGGATTGTGTGAGGGTAAAACGCAGATGAACGCAGATTATCACAGATTATTTAGTCTGTGTTAATCGGTGGCATGCGTGGCGCTCTACTTATTCGCTGATCACCACTACTCCTTGCTCCGCTAACTGTCGGATGAGTGCTTCGGTGTCGGCCAGTGCTTCGGGGTAGGTGACGTTGTACTCCTCGGTGAGGCATTGGGCGAGGGCTTCAGTAGTGGCAATGCTTTCCTGTAATTTTCGGATGAGGAAGACGGCTGTTTCGTTGACCATCAGCATGTGGGAAAGGTTGATCTGTTCGCCGCATCCGATGAGGATGTGTTCGCCGGCGATGGTACGGATGAGGTAGTCGGGGTGGATGGTTGCTTTCATAAATGAATGTGGGTTTTGAAAGAAAGAGAGTGTGTCAGAACTCATAGAACCACTGATTACTTTTTTACAGATGATTGCTTGAGATGAAAATGTCTGCATCTGTGTAATCGTGGTGAGTTGTGACACACTCTCTTTTTATTATTAACGTATTCGTTGAGTAAAAGGATTATCGACAAATAACTTTCACGGGTTTCAACTCTATCTTTTCCGGTCCTTCCCACGGGCTGCGGGTTTTAGGTTCGGTAGAAGACGAGGAATCTAAGAATACTTTTAGGTCTTCTACATCAAAGGCCATGATAACATAGTGTATTCGGTTGAGAGTTAATGTGATACCTGGGATTTCGGCTCGGAAATATTTACTTCCTTCATCTGATTTAAGATAACTCTCGTCTTTGCTATTGGCAGTAGGGCTGTATTTGACAAATGCATAGATGCTGAACTCGGAAGCATCGATATTGGCATTGAGTGGAGATAATAAATAATGCAAGTCTGCAGTCACGTATCCATAGCCTATGTAGGAATAGGAGCTACTGGAACTACCACCCGTATAGCTGTAATTTACATATTCTAAAGGCTGATAATTTTGACCGTTGGTAGCATAATACCCTCCTTTATCTCCTTTTACAGCTTTGCTGTTCAGCAAATCAAATTCGTGGCAGAAGTTGGGACCTAAATATAATTTGATGTAGAAATTCCCTGGTTCTGTATTATTTAAATAGAGACCCCACGTCCTCTCATCAATTACGTTGTTAGTACTATTGTTCTCAGAAACAGAAGTAAACATGAAATATACTCGGAACCCTGTGCAGTGTCTTGTCATTTCAATAATGGGTACATCTTGTTCAATAAGATTGATTAATTCATTCCGAGTATAGGTATTGGCACTTTTCAGCAGTTCTGAATTAGCATCGCTTTCAACAAATACATCACTACCACTTACAGGGGTAGCTCCCTCCACTTTTGCTTCCCAATAAGGATTGGGGATGGTAGAAAAATAGACACTTTCAGAATTAGAAAGGGTAATAGTCCCCTTTGAACTTGTAATAGTATATCCTCCGTCATTATCCAGTACTTCCATTTCCAAATGTATGCCCTTGCATTCGTCACAATATTCGACTTCTTTCAAGGGAATATACAGACTTTTATGGGTGCCCTCTACATTATCGGCAGAGTGGATGTAGATATAGTTGTATGGATAGACATTGGTAAACTCTCCGTTTTCTGTATCAAGTCCTCGCGTATTAATGTCTGGGTCCTCGCCCTGCTCTGCATACAGCGTGATGTCGGTAGCATATACTCCCGGTTTAACCGTCACTGCAGGCTTGACTTCGTCCTGACTGTCCGTACAGGACATCAAGCTCATTGTCAACGCTGCAAGCAATACACATCCTTGGGTAATAAATCTTCTCATTTCTAAATTATTGATAGTTGTATTTATTAGTTACTTGTTCCCGGCCAATTGTTCCATTTGATTCCACCAGCCGCTGTACTGGAGCGGTGGTCGATTCGGGTAGTACCAGCCGTTTCATCAACAATATGGATGCATGGACTGGCTTTATATACTGTACTGCAAATTGTTTTACTAAATTCCCATTCCACCAGCTTTATACTTGGTTTAGTGTATTCTTTCTTTTTCATATCCATCTTCTTCTCTTTTTAAAGTCAAATATTCGATGCAAAAGTAAGGATTCATAATGAAAATCAGAAAGTTGGAGGAAAGGAATGAGTGTCAAATGGTCATGTTGATGTGTCAGAAAGTCAAAGGAGGGGCACCACGGGGGACACGGAGTTGCATAGTTGGAAGAAAGAGGCATTTGTGACACTTGTGTGATACAACAAAGAGGTAGGGGTGAAAGCTTATTTCGACCTTTTTGACTAAAAGATTTATTTCTGAATCATTTATCTTTCCAAAGACTCTCGTTTTTCCAATCGTCCGGAAAACCCATGGCCCGGACATCAATGGTCGGATAACGGCTCAAGAGAGCGTTGAATCTCGAAATAATTGAATGGTTGGGATTGATTGTATTCAGCAAGTATATAATCATGCTCAATATAAAATAGACCTGCGGTGTTCCGCTGGCCGGCAATTTGATAAAAGTATTGCGCGGAGAGCGTGGCATTAATGGACGGATGCTTAAAGTCTTGTTCCACAAGCGGCTGTGGTGTGCACAAATATTCCGCACATACACAACACTATGCAACCATGATGCGAAAACCTTATCAGCCAGTCCGAAATATGCAGCTATGGAACGCTTGATTTTTCCAGGCAAGAGATTTTCGTATAATATGGAAAGCGTTCCGAATGAGGTTATTTCCATTGTTATCCAGCTTGGCGGGAAATGGTTGGAATATTTCGACTTGAATGATTTGATGAATTCTTCATCGCTGCGGCTGTATTCGTTGTCAATTTTTGACAGTAACTTTGCATGGCGGACTGGGTTTGAGAAAAGCGAGGAATCTTCAAACCAGTACGAACCATACTGTAAAGAAAGGATATATGCTGTTTGTGTACGGACTGCAACCTCTATTTTTTCAATCTCTGCAATAATCAGTTTGCGGAGTTCACTGTCAAACTTATAGATGTTATAGGCCGTTTCAAATGTGCTACCCGGTTTGAAAATATGCTGTTGTTTGTCTGTCAGTAGAGGATACCAATAACCGCTCAAACGATAATAACTGATATTCTGTAACAGGTGCAGGGCTTTCGGTTCATCCTCGAAAACCATTCCTCTTTGTTTGAGCAGGTTTATCTGGTCTGTAAAGGATATGAGATGCTTGGGATAAGGTACCTTATTCGTTGTCATGGGTATATAAAAATAAAAAGCTCACCCTGAGCGCGCTGTTCTTACGGGAAGCGGGGTAAGCATGTTGTCGCAAAGATAACACATTTTTTCTGTCCGACAAAACTTTCATCTGCTTTTCTTTTTTATAATATATCCCTGTTACGTAAAGCCTACCACTTCGCCCGTTGGGCAGAGGGTGTCAAAACTAAAAGTGACTGACATTTTGTTATTTTTAGGCACGGATTACAGATGGTTGGACTTGGTATTCTGGAGGTAAGAGGCCTCTATGGCACTCTGTGTAATCTGTGGTGCAATAAAAAGGTAGGGAAGCTTATTTCGACCTTTTTGACTAAAAGATTTTGGTAGATTAGGATAGATGATGTACCTTTGTATACAAAGGTTATTCTAAAGTAGTATTCCAATAAATTATATCACAGGAAATATGACTATGCTATATCCGGTTGGTATTCAGAGCTTCAAAGAAATTCGCGAAGGCGGATATTTATATGTGGACAAGACTGCATTGATGTATCATCTTGTGTCCACAGGAAAATATTATTTTCTTAGCCGTCCTCGCAGGTTTGGCAAAAGTCTGTTGACTTCCACGCTGGAGGCATATTTTAAAGGTGAGAAAGAGCTTTTTAGAGGACTTGCCATTGAATCTTTTGAAAAGGACTGGACGAAATATCCTGTACTGCATATCGATTTCAGCGGAGTTGCCTACAAAGCTGAATCTGATCTTCAGAAGATATTGAATCAGGTTCTGACCGAATGGGAAGACAAATACGGAATAACTGCTCAGTCCGATCTTCCGGGACTTAGATTCAGACAGATTATTGATGCAGCATACGAAGTAACCGGACATAAAGTGGTAGTCCTTATTGACGAATATGGCAAACCGATTGAAGACAATCTTACGAATGAAGAATTAAGAGAAACATACAGAGCTGTACTTCAGGGATTTTACAGTACCCTGAAAGTCAAGGATGAAAAGATTAAGTTCGCTTTTCTGACGGGCGTGTCTAAAATAGGTAAAGTCAGTGTGTTCAGCGGAATGAACAATTTGAAAGACATATCTATGGTATTTCAGTATGCAGAACTTTGTGGTATTTCTGAATCTGAATTGCAGAAATACTTCGATGAAAGTATTGCGATGATGGCTGCTGAGCATAAAATTTCAAAGGAAACCTGTTACCGGAAACTTAAAGAACAGTACGACGGGTATCGTTTCCACCCAGACAGTGAGGGGGTATATAATCCATTTAGTCTTTTAAACTCTCTGCAAGACAGGGAATATGGAAACTATTGGTTTGAAACTGGTACGCCCTCTTTGCTTGTCGATGTGTTGCGAAAGACAACGTTTGACATTACGACTCTTGATAATCAGGAAGTGATTGCATCGTCTCTCAATGGAGCTGATTCTATCGTTGATAATCCGGTTTCACTTTTGTTTCAGACGGGTTACCTGACAATTAAAAGTTACGATCCGGACAGTAGATTATACACGCTTGGATATCCAAACGGAGAGGTAAAAGGAGGGTTCCTTAATTCGCTGATTACTTATTATCTGCGTTCATCGAATCCCGAAGAAAGTAAACGCGACCAATCCGCGCAAATTGTATAAAATAGGAATTAACTTCTCTACCGCTACCCGTTGCATTGAAGACTGGAAAATCGTAGGATAAAAGGGACATGCCGCATGGTGCTCCCCTCTCTTTGGGAGAGGGGGTGGGGGTGAGGCCCCCTACCTCTTCTTCCCATACAGCTTATCGATCAGATCCGTACGGCCGATGCGGCGAAGCTCGTTGAGGATGTTTTTGCGTTCTTCGGGTTTGTACCAGAAGAAGAACAGGCGCTGAGCCAGTTTCTCGCGTTGGGTACGGGCACTGAACACGGGTTCGAGGGTGTAAGGATGGTAGCCCGTATACCATGTTTCGGTGGAGACCGTCATGGGGGTGGGCGTGAAGTCCTGTACCTGCTCCAGTTGGAAGTTCAGACGACGGGTGATGACGGCAAGCTCGGCCATATCTTCTTCCTTGCAGCCGGGGTGGCTGGAGATGAAGTAGGGAATGAGCTGCTGGCGCAATCCTTCCTGGCGGTTGATGGCATCGAACTGCTTCTTGAAGGTTTCGAACTGGCTGAACGACGGTTTCCGCATGATGCGGAGCACACGGTCGGACGTATGTTCGGGTGCCACTTTCAGCCGGCCGCTGACATGGCGGGCAATAAGCTCGTGGGTATACTGACGGGTGCTGCGGTTGATTTCCGGGTCTTTGCTTTCGTGCAACAGCAGGTCGTAGCGTACGCCACTGCCGATGAATGACTTCTTGATGCCCGGCAGGGCGTCGACAGCATGGTAAATGTCGAGCAGCGGGCGGTGGTCGGTGTTCAGGTTGGGGCACACCTGCGGATGGATGCACGACGGACGCTTGCACTTGTGGCAGAGCTCGGGATTGTTGCCATGCATGCGGTACATGTTGGCACTGGGACCACCCAGGTCGCTGAGGTAACCTTTGAAGTCGGGCAGTTGCATGATGGCCTTGACTTCGCGCAGGATGCTTTCCTTGGAGCGGCTGACGATGAACTTGCCCTGATGGGCAGAGATGGTGCAGAAAGCGCAGCCTCCGAAACAGCCCCGATGGATGTTGACCGAAAACTTGATCATGTCGTAGGCGGGGATGCGTTTTCCCTTGTACTTGGGATGCGGCAGCCGGGTATAGGGCAGGTCGAACGAGTGGTCGAGTTCGGCTTCGGTAAGCGGCGGATAGGGCGGATTGACGACGACCGTCTGACGGCCTACTACCTGCAGGATGCGCGAAGCGGCGTACTTGTTGCTCTCTTCCTCGATGTGACGGAAGTTGGCCGCCTGTTTCTTCTTGTCTTTCAGGCATTCTTCGTGAGAGAAGAGAAGGATGTCGTCTTCGTGCGAAACAGGATGGGCGTCAAGGTAAGCCATTTGGGGAATGTCGGCAATACATTGCCGGAAGTGCGGACCGATGGTACATGGTTCGGTACCGGCAGCGGACAGCCGGCGGACAAGCTCGACAACAGGCTTTTCGCCCATGCCGTAGATGAGGGCATCGGCACCGCTGTCTACCAGAATGCTGGGCAGCACCTTGTCCTGCCAGTAGTCGTAGTGCGTGAGCCGGCGCATACTGGCTTCGATGCCTCCGAGTACGACGGGGACATCAGGATAGAGACGCTTCAGTATTTGGCTATAGACGATAGACGGATATTCGGGCCGCATGTCCGGACGGGCATCGGGAGTATAGGCATCGTCGCTGCGCAGACGCTTGTTGGCCGTATATTTGTTGACCATGGAGTCCATGCAGCCGGCACTGATACCAAAAAACAGGCGGGGGCGTCCCAGCTTCTTGAAATCGCGCAGGTCGTCGCGCCAGTTTGGTTGGGGTACAATGGCTACCCGCAGGCCTTCGGCTTCGAGGATACGGCCAATGACAGCCGTACCGAACGAGGGGTGGTCTACGTAAGCATCGCCGCTGAAAAGGATGACATCCAATTCGTCCCATCCACGGAGTTCCACTTCTTTTTTGGTAGTGGGCAACCAGTCTGTAAGCCGGTATTCTTTCATGGGCGGGGAGAGGGGATGAATTGTAAAGTCAGCTGTTCGCCGTTGTAGATTTCGCGGAAGCCGATCTGGTGCTCTGAAAGATATTCCTTCAGGTCGTTGAATGCCAGGGAATCATCCATGATGATTTCCAACTGCTCGCCTTCGGCTGCTTCGCATATCGCTTTCATGGCGGGGATGAGTGGACTGTAATGCCGTTGTCCGCAGGTATTGACTGTTTTCATTCTTCTTCGTCTTCTTCTGAGGGCGTCTGGTTGGGAAGCCATTGGAGGTACAACTTGATGAGTTGCTGCAGACCAAATGCCTTCATATTGTTGTGGTAGATAACGTCGATGCACAGGTCGAGCAGGTCCTTGCAGTTCTCTTCCTGAGAAGCAATCAGGGAACGGATGTTCAGTTTCAGTTTGTCGAGAACGGTCTCGTCGACAATGCCGTTGCTGTCAATCAGATGGCGGAAAAGACCGTATCTTTCGATTGTAGAGAGATTCTCGTCGGAAACCTCGATGCTGCGTGTCCCGCTGGGGTTGGCTTGTATGGTGTACATGGCTTTTGAGTTTTTAAGTTTTAAGTTTTAAGTTTTTGAGTTCTTAAGTTTTTTGAGTTTCTGAGTTCTTGAGTTTTTGGGTTTTGAGTTTGTAAGTGATCGTTTTACATTAACTTAAAAATTCATCAACTCATCAACTTAAAAACTCAAAAACTTAAAAGCTCATTAACTCCTTCCGTATTTCGTTTGTGGCAAAGATAGAAGTTTTTTTTGATTATTCAAAAAACTTCAGTATGGATGCCATGATGCCTGCCCTGTCTGATTCGGAACGGATAGACTCGAAGGGGAATCCCATGACGAACGTCCGGTAATCGTTTCCTTTGTAGGCAATGGCCGAGGCGGTGCGGCTGTCGGTGTAGACCATGGCGGCAAAGGCGGGTGCAGTGGGTTGGAGGCAGTCGGCCGAAGCGATGGGGCAGGTCGAACTGTTGGGGGCACTGGGAATGCTCAGGTTGCGGCCCAGGCCCTGAACGGAAATCGGATTGCCGCCGGGTTTGAACTGTCCGGCATATCTGTATTTCAATACATCCTGTGTGAATGTGCGTTCGCCTTGCGAGCTGTTCATGTCGCTGGCAACGTATGCACCGCTGACCAGCAGATGGCCGCCTGACTGGCAGTAGGAAGTAAGAGCCCGCTGCATGGGGGAGGAGAAAGTCTTAAAATAGACATTGCGGGCAGGATTGCTGTCGCGGTCGTCTTTCTCCATGCCCAGGATATAGTCGACGATGGGATAATCTTCGAGGCTGACGTGTCCTTCTTCGACGGCTTCGTCGCTGCACGATACGAAGCTGTATCTGCCTGCGGCCTGTATGGCCTTGCCGTGGATGAAGGGATAGTCGAAACGGTTACCTGCTATTTTTATTCCTTCCAGTTCGTCGCCGCTTTCGCCCAGGGTGGTGCCAGCATTTTTACGGTTGAAGTCCTGCTGGTAGCCGCAGAGGGAGATGTCGTAAAGGTAAGGCACGCCGATATCCTGTGTCAGGTCGAAGCCTGCCTGCACATCGTTGCTGAGGACGGCAGGACCACTGATGCGGTCGAATCCGTTGACGATGAGCACCTGTTTTTCTTCGTGGCGGGCTTTGTAGACCGACAGAATCTCGGACGGAAAACTTTCACCGCCCCGGTTGACGGCAGTCACTTTGAAAGAATAGATGATGCCCGGTTCTATCTTCATGGTATAGGAGGGACTGCTGACGCGTACACCGTTGTCGAAACCGCCTCGTCCGATGCGTGTGTAGACAATGTATTCGTTCGGGCTGGCTGACGGTTCGGCAGGGTCTGCAACCGGTTTCCAAGAAAGCTCGACCGTGTTCTTTTTACGACCGAACTGAGCGGCAAAGCGGTTGACCGGCAGGGGCTGTACGACATAGGGACGGTCGTGCTGGGTGCACAGATATTTCAGAATGGCTTTGTAGAGCGAACGTCCGACGGTGAACTTGAAATGCGGGTCGTGTCCCAGCCGCATGTCGGCAAAGTTCTGGTGGGACAACAATTCGACAATGGTAGAGGGAACGGCGGGGAGGCGGGTTTCGCTGTAGTTGCGGTTCCACATGCTGCGGCGTGTCCAGTCGACGTTGAACGTAGAGCGGAGGTCGCGCTGGAGTTGGGAGAGCAGCAGGTCGGAGAGGTCGCGGGAAGCATAGCGGTCGGTACCGGCACCCAGTGGTTCGTCGACGGTACGGGCGGTATAGATGCCCAGGGTACCGATGATACAGTCCTCCTTGCTGACTCCGGCGTCGCTGTGGAGTGCCATGCTCATTTCGAACGGGATTCCCTTGCCCGGCTCATCGGGATTGAAGACGGAGCCACCGGACAGGTAGTTGATGGTGCGCGAACGGGCGTTGATGTCGTCGGCATAGTCGTTATCGGCTTCGGGACGGCCGTAGACCTGTGCAGGCATGCCGGCCCATTGGGCAGCGTAACGGGCTCCTTCGAGGTAGCGGGGAAGTCCGCTGGTCTGTCCGCCCCTGGCTATGTTCCCCATTCCTCCTCCGAAGCGGACTGCATCGGCACAGACCACCCCGTTTTCCTGACTTTCGTTGCTCAGGACAACCATGCCGTAATCGTTGACTCCCTTATCGAACGAGAACGTGCCCAGATAAACCCAGGTACCGCCACCGATTTGCTGGTTGACTTTGAACTCGGTGACTCCGCCGTTGTGAAAGACCAGGTATTTGGCATCGCTGACGCTCTCGGGCAGGGTCTGGTAGGATACGTATACGGCATATTCGCCAGTTTCGGGGATGTCGGGAATCCATTCGGCGAAGGCTTTTTCTTTTTTCTTCTCAGTGCGGGAAAAGCGGGCGGTGCCGTCGGTAAAGGGATTTTCTCCATCTTGGTAGACGGTTTTCCGCCAGGCGAATCCTGGCAGGGAGGTATCAGTCCAGCGGGCTTTCCGGCTTTTCTCTTCGAAATAGATGGAACGCGTCTTTACGGGAGCACCGTCGTTGTCGACGATGACTTCGTGGGACTGTGTGTCGCGCTCGCGTGGCGTATAGACACAGGCTCCGGCATTTTCGAGCATGGGGATGAGGTAGGGCAATACAAAGGACTGGGTGAACTGATCTTCGGTGGTGCAGAACAACCGGGGACGTTGCCAGCCCCATTGGTTCTTGCTGTTGATGTAGTACTGACCGTGACTTTGCCAGATGGCGATATGGCGTCCGGCAAGGCCGCGGGTGATGTCGTAAGGACGGGAAAGGCTACTGACCCACGGAGCAGTCTTGGATTCGAGGTTATGGAACAGGCGTTTCTTGTCTTTTTTTCCTTTGCGGTAGAAGTTGGGGATGAGCTCTTCGATACTTCGTCCTTCGGCATACAGAGTAATGTCGAAATAGTTTACTGGTCCGGGCAGAAGCTGGCGGATGCTGCGGTAGATTCCGTCGGCGATTTCGGGGCGGAAGGGCTGGTTGGCAAAGCGGTCGCCGGCATAAATATGTATCTCTTTCCGGGAATAGTCGATGCGGAAACTGTCCAGGCGGCATGTGCCGAGACGGGTAGCCGAGCAGGTGTAGTTGTGGAAAAAATTCTGTAGCCGCTCTTCGACATTGCGTTCGATGTCTTGTGCGTGCAAGCTGGCGGCTGCCAGACAAAGAAGAAAAGAAAACGCGAATTTCTTCATCGGGAAAATTCTTGTAATAAAGTGACAGGAAAGAAGGATGTGTCAAAATGGGGAAGTATATTCATTATGTTAATGTCATCCTGAACGAAGTGAAGGATCTTGATACATGAATAACTGTTTTCGAGATTCTTCGCTTTGCTCAGAATGACAAAATAACAAAAGGTCAGCCACTTTGGGCTTTGGCACACTCTCCTTTATAGAGGAATGTATTCGACGAAAGCTTCCATGGCTTCGTAGCTGGCCAGACCCAGTTTGTTGTACAGGTTGGCTGTGGCGCGGTTGCGGTCTTCGCTGCGTTGCCAGAACAGACGTTCATCGTTGCCCAGGAACGGGGCGCTTTCCATCTGCGACTGATGTTTGAGGATGGAGTTGCGTTTTGCACGCAGTTCTTCCGGGCTGATGGGCACTGCCATTTCGATGTTTTCGATTTCCCACTCGGCCCATGCTCCACGGTACATCCAGATGCGGCAATCCTTCAGCCATTCGGCATCTTCTTCCTTTTCGAGATCGATAGCGGCAAATACGGCATCGGTGCAGACACGGTGTGTGCCGTGCGGGTCGGCCAGGTCACCGGCTACGAATATCTGGTGAGGCTTCACTTCGCGCAACAGGTTACGTACGATTTCCACATCGGCTTCGCTGATAGGGTTCTTCTGGATTTTGCCGGTTTCGTAGAAAGGCAGATCGAGGAAGTGGCAATGGTCGAGGGGAATGTTGTTGTACGTGCAGGCAGTACGTGCTTCGCCCCGACGGATCAGTCCCTTGATGGTCAGGATGTCGCGCGTGTCCATGTCTCCGTCTTGCTTTTCGCGCAGGTATTTGCGGATTTCAGCGTATTTTTCGTTGATTACCTGGTCCTCGCTGTTATTGAAAAGCTGGTTGAAACCGTTGATGAAATGCAGGAAACGGATCACTTCCTCATCGCCTACGGCAATGTTGCCGGAAGTTTCGTAAGCTACATGTACATCGTGCTTCTGTTCTACCAGACGGCGGATGGTGCCTCCCATAGAAATGACATCGTCATCGGGATGGGGAGAGAAGACAATGACCCGCTTGGGATACGGATTGGCACGCTCGGGACGGTACGTATCGTCGGCGTTGGGTTTGCCACCCGGCCATCCGGTGATGGTGTGTTGCAGGTCGTTGAATATCTTGATATTGACATTGTAGGCAGAACCGTAGAGTGCCAGCAATTCGCTCAAACCGTTCTCGTTATAGTCTTTGTTGGTCAGTTTCAGGATAGGTTTGCCGGTAAGCTGACACAGCCAGACAATGGCACTCCGGATGAGCTTGTCGTTCCACTCGCATGAAGTGACCAGCCACGGGCGTTGGATACGGGTCAGGTTGGCAGCTGCTGACAGGTCGATGGCGATGTGCGCATTGTTGTGGGTCTGCAGGTAAGATGCCGGAATTGTATCGGTAATGTTGCCTTCGACACACTCTTTGATCATTTGCGCCTTTTCTTCACCCCAGGCCATCAGGTATACTTTCTTTGCAGCGAGAATGGTGGATACGCCCATGGTAATGGAGCTGATGGGAGTATTTTCGATGTTGCCGAACATCTTGGAAGCTTCGTTGCGTGAAGCGTTGTCCAGCAAAATCAGACGGGTGGTGGAATTCAGTCGCGATCCGGGCTCGTTGAAGCCAATGTTACCAACACGTCCGATGCCCAACACTGCAACGTCGATGCCTCCAAAGCTTTCGATGCGCTGTTCGTACAGGCGGCAATATTCGAAGATGGTATCTTTGGCGATGCTACCACTGGGGCTGAAAATATTCTGCGGGTCAATGTCTACGTGGTTGAGCAACATTTCCTTTAAGGAATTGAGGTTGCTGCTTACCGCATTTTCTGACAATGGGTAGTATTCGTAAAGATTGAACACAATGACGTTGCGGAAGCTCAGTCCTTCTTCACGATGCATACGGATGAGGGCTGAATATACGTTACGCGGAGAATTGCCACCGGCTAAGGCCAGCACACAGAAGCGGCCGGCTTTCTGCTTGTCACGGATGATCTGCGCAATGTCGAGAGCAACCTGGTTGGCACCTTCTTCGGGTGATTCATAAATGTCTGTCGGTATCTTTTCCAGCCGGGTAAGGACTGAACGTTCGAAAGCATTCTCAGGTCTGTAGTACCTGGGGGATACTCTGTTGAGAGTGATTTGAGAACTTAGATTGGTTTTCATAAACTTGTGATATTATAAATGGTTATAATCGTTTTTGAGTCTTTAAGCTGATGAGTTGCAGATTGGGTATACTCTTGTAGAAACTTAAATCTGAAAAACAAACAAACTTGCCAACTCAAAAACAGATAAACTTGCAAACTTAAAAATATCTTTATGAGAGTGTATTGGTTTCGGGTATCAACCGGCCCATAGCCCATACTGCTCTGATCTTGAGATCGTCGTCCATGACGATGATATCGGCATCTTTTCCTTTCTGGAGTGAACCTTTGCGGTCGTAGACTCCCATGATACGCGCCGGTGTTTCCGAAGCCATACGTACAGCATCGGCCAAAGGTATGTCGGCCTTTTGCACCATTGTACGTATCAGACGGTCCATTGTGGCAATACTGCCGGCCAGTGCGGAACGGTCGGCCAGCTTGCATACACCGTCTTCGATGATGACGCGAGGGTCGAATGCTTCCTGGCTGTCGCTGGCTGCGCAAGCCAATGCATCGGTGATGAGACAGGTGCGTTCCACACCTTTTATCTTGTAGACAAGGCGCAGGATCGTGGGAGGCACATGTATGCCGTCGGCAACTACTTCTACTGTCATGTCGTCCAACAGGTAGATACTTTCTACTGTACCTTCGTACTTGTATTCACGACGCTTGTGGAATCCGGGCATGGCATTGTAGAAATGGGTGGCATGCGTATATCCGGCTTCGTAGGCTGTGCGGATGTCTTCGAATTCAGCCTGTGTATGGGCGACTGATGCCAGTATGCCTTTGGCTGAAATATATTTGCCAAACTGCATAGCGCCCGGTAACTCGGGAGCTGCATCCCATCGCTTGATACAATTCCATTTTTCTACAATGGGAATATATTCATTGGGGTCGGGGTTTTTGATGTTTTCGGGCATCTGACCACCGGCCATTGCCATATTCAGATAATGGCCTTCGAGATGCAGACCCAATATGGGGCTGTCTTTTTCCTGCATCAGTTTCGTACATGTTTCAGCAGCCTGTTCGATCATAGGCACTGTGGATGAAGACAAGGTGGGGAAAATACTGGTTGTGCCGTAACGCATGTGTGTGTTTACAGCTGTGCGGAATGCATCTTCCGTACATTCCATAAAGTCGCGTCCTCCTCCGCCGTGGGCATGGATTTCTACACCACCAGGCAGTACATACATGCCTTTGACATCGATCAGTTGGGCGCCGATTACGGCGAGGTCGCAATTGGTTACTTCCAATATTTTATTGTCCCTTATCAATACGGAACCGTCTTTAAGCCATCCTTGAGGAGTAAGGATGCGTGCGTTGATTAATTGAGTCAACATAGGATTTAGTTGGTTAGTTTATTAAGATTAAGTATTTTCTTGCCTGTGTGATAAAAACACACTTCAAAATACAAATGTAGGGACTTTTTGCCTATGTTGCACTCATTTATTGCAGGTATTTTCTTTAAAAAGTCAAAATAAAGCTGTCAAAAGATATAGGACGCATTGGAAAATGATAGAAATATATGCCTTTGAACGCTTTCAAATCAGGTTTGGCTAAAATAACGTGGAAGTGGTGTAGTTTAAAATTCTTTAAAAAGAAGGCTCTATGCAGATATTTCTTTATGTTTGGGGTGTTATATACTTAAGTCTTGGATTTATTAAAATTAGCAGGGTGCAAAGGGTCTATGATTAAGCATTAAAGGCGGAAAATGAGATGTTGCTATGCTGTTGCTTTTGACTTTGGCAAAGTGGGTGTCTCTATAACGATTTAACTTTGGGAAGAATATCAAACAACGTAACTTAAATATTTAACCGTTTATGAAAAACTGGAGAATTGAAGCGATTATTATCGCCATCGGTATCATTATGCTGGGTGTGATGATACGAAACGGTATCAACGATTTTAGAGAAAAAGATCGGGTGGTAACAGTGAAAGGATTGGCTGAAATGGAAGTTCCGGCTGATAAAGTTGTATGGCCCCTGATGTATAAGGACATCGGGAATGATCCGGCTGTGCTGTATGCTAATCTGGAACAGAAAAACAAGGCAATTGTACAGTTCCTGAAATCGAACGGAATCGGTGATGATGAAATCAGCATTGCACCGCCCGAAGTAATAGATATGCAGGCCGAACGGTATGCCGACCGTAATGTGAACTATCGCTATAATGCCACTTCGGTGATAACCGTGACATCGAAAAATGTGGATAAGGTGCGTAAATTGATGTCAGAACAGGCCGAACTGATGAAACAGGGAATCACGATAACGGGAGGGGATTACCGGTATAATGTAGTGTATGAGTTTACGGGACTGAATGAGGTAAAGCCTCAGATGATAGAAGAGGCAACCAAGAATGCACGGGCCGCGGCTGAAAAATTTGCTAAAGACTCGGACAGCAAGCTGGGTAAGATACGGAATGCGTCGCAGGGGCAGTTTACGATTACCGATCGTGACGCCAATACACCTTATATTAAAAGTATACGTGTGGTGACTACCGTGAATTATTATCTGAGAAAATAGAAAAACGGTCGGCATCTTGCCATACGGGAAACTTCTTCCGGAAGTTTTGCAGTTGATTGAAAGAGAGTGTTGCGGTCGCAATGCTCTCTTTGTCGTTAGGGACGGATGCCAGCACTTCCCCCTTGGGCGAGTACAAGATGCTTCCTCCGTTGTAGATAAGTCCGTTTCCGTCTGTACCGATCCGGTTTACTCCGCATGTGTAGCAGAGGTTTTCCTGGGCGCGTGCCTGAAGCAGGATATCCCAGGCATTGCGGCGGGAAGAGGGCCAGCTGGCTACATAAATTAGCAGATCGTATTCGTTGTCGACATTGCGGCTCCATACCGGGAAACGCAGGTCGTAACAAATTAGCAGTAGAATGTGCCAACCTTTGTAAGTGATGATTGGACGTTGGTTGCCAGCTGTGTATTGTTCGCCTTCCATGCCGATGCGAAACAGATGCCGCTTATCGTAAAAGTGGCTTTCGCCTTCGGGGGTAAGGAAAAAGCCACGGTTGTAATAGTGTTGTACCGAAGCGGGGTCGGAATCGCTTGCAATGAAACTCCCGGTAATGGCCATTTGGTATTGTTTGGACCATTGCTGCAGGGTGGTAATGGTCTCTCCGGTCACAGGTTCAGCCAAGGCTGCGGGTGACATGCTGAAACCGGTCGAGAACATTTCGGGCAAAACAAGGATGTCCGTTTTTCCACAGAGGGATTGCAGTTTCTCGTGTACGCGGCGAAGGTTTTCTGTTTTGTATTCCCAAATGATGTCTGTTTGCAGAAGGCTAATGCGTAATGAGTCCATGGTAGGGGTGCGTGATAGAAGTTTGTTATACATCTCCAATCGTGAAATTGGCAGGATGTTTGCCCCGGAATGCCTTGAAGTAAAGCTTTATTTCGCGCATTTCCTTTTCGAAATCTCCTGTAGGGATGACTACTTTGGTGGCATAGATTGTTTTTGACGGATAGTCTACTCCGATGAGTACAATGGGTACCTGCGCTTTCAGGGCAATGTAGTAAAAACCTTTTTTCCATTCCGGATTGGCCTTGCGTGTACCTTCGGGCGTAATGGCCAAATGAAACTGGGTGCTGTTGGCAAATCGTTCAGCCATCTGGTCGACCATGGAAGTTCTTTTATCACGATTGACCGGGATGCCACCGATCGCTTTGAAAAATATGCCTAAAGGGAAGAAAAACCATTCTTTTTTCATCATGAAGCAGGCTTTCCGTCCAAGTGAACCGTAGAACAGCTTTCCGATGAAAAGATCCCAATTGGACGTATGAGGAGCGGCACAAATTACGCACTTGTCGTAATTGGGCACTTCCAGACGGGTTTTCCATCCCAATAGGCGGTAAAAGATGAAGCTATAAAAGGATTTCTTCATTTTTATCCTAATTTGCTCATGGCATCAATAATCTCGTTCACTTTAGCGTTGAAGTCTGAATGGAATTTTTTATAGAATCCTTTTACATTGCCCGGTTCGGTGTGGCTGATGCGACTGATGAACTCGTCTTGCATGTTCAGAATTTCGCCCATCAGTTCGTCAGCTTTCTGCTTGTCTGCTCCCGGAACAAATTTACTGATAACCAGACATTCGGTAAACAACTCTCCTGCAATATAGTTAACGCTCTTCTTCAAATTCTTTCTGCTTGCCATAATTTTCCGTTTTTTAAGTGAATAATTGGTTTTCCAAAAATATAGAAGGCTCGATTCTTTACAGGCCAGGACGAAATTGAATGATTCTTTCCTGCAAATAAAAAGCCTGCTAAAAAATCATTGCCTTGTATTTTCGGTAAAGATACTACTTTTTTATCAATAAAAGGAAAAAAGAAAATATTTTTAGAACAACGCTTGGGCATATTTGTGTTTGCCTGAGAATGGGGTGGTGTGGAAAAAGTCTACAGGCTGATGTGGAGTTTCTACACAATCCACATTGGCGGATTGGTTGGACGGAAGGATTTTAATATGGCTTTATTTGTTGAAAACGAGAGATTTGCGTATCTTTGTATTCCTTAAGCCGGTTTTGGCATCGGACTTGCATTCTTATATCAGAAAATAACAGGGTTAAATTTAATAAACAAACAAGCATGAAACTGTTTTTTACAAAAAAAGAATTGAAGCTGAAGAGAAAGAGAGTTATAGGCATGGTTGCCTGTATGGCTGTATTGGTGGGCGGATACATCATCTGGACATGGCCTGAAAAAGTTCAACCTCAAGTTCCTATTGTAATGGTAGAACCTGCTGCTACCGAGGATGTAGAAATTTACGGCGATTATGTGGGACGTATCAGAGCACAGCAATTTGTGGAAGTACGTGCACGTGTGGAAGGCTTTCTCGAAAGTATGGAATTTGCCGAAGGTACTTATGTAACTAAAAACCAGGTCTTGTTTGTCATAGACCCCAAGCAATATCGTGCTAAAGCTGATAAAGCGCGGGCACAGTTGCGTAAAGATTCGGCTTCGGTGAGAAAAACCAAGCGCGATTTGGAACGTATACGTCCTTTGTTCGAACAAAACGCTGCCAGTCAGCTCGATCTGGACAATGCTATTGCGGCTTATGAAACGGCCGTGGCCAGCATGGGTATGAGTCAGGCCGATCTGGATCAGGCAGAACAGGAATTGGGATATACGTGGGTGCGCTCGCCGATATCGGGACACATCAGTGAACGTTATGTCGATCTGGGTACGCTGGTGGGTACAGCTGGAAAATCATTGCTGGCTACAGTGGTCAAGAGTGACACGGTGCTGGTAGATTTCAGTATGACAGCGCTCGACTATCTGAAAAGTAAAGAACGTAACGTAACTTTGGGACAGAAAGATTCCACCCGTTCGTGGCAGCCTACTGTTACCATTACTTTGCCTGATAATAGTGTATATCCTTATAAAGGTTTGGTGGACTTTGCCGAACCGCAGGTTGATCCTAAAACAGGTACTTTCTCGGTTCGTGCCGAGATGCCTAATCCTGACCGGGTGCTTCTGCCTGGACAGTTTACCAAGGTAAGATTGCTGCTCGACGTACGTGAGAATGCAACCGTCATTCCGCAAAAGTCGCTTATTATAGAAAAAGGTGGTGCGTATGTGTTCGTCATGCGTCGTGATTCGACAGTGGAACGCCGCTTTATCGAACTGGGACCTGAGTTCGGAAACAGTGTAGTTGTAGAGCGTGGATTGGCACATGGTGAAATGGTAGTGAGTGAAGGCTATCATAAACTCAGCCCGGGTATCAAGGTACGGGTAGGAGAAGCTGTGCCTTCTCAGGAAGAGGAAGAGAATAAGAAGTCATAACCTAAACGCAGAACCAGTAGCATGAAAGTAAGTTTTTTTATAGACAGGCCCGTTTTTTCGGCTGTCATATCTATATTGATTGTCATTGTGGGTATCATCGGTCTGACGATGCTCCCTATTGACCAGTATCCTCAGATTACTCCGCCGGTCGTGAAGATCAGCGCATCGTATCCGGGAGCCAGCGCGCTGACCGTGTCTCAGGCTGTGGCTACTCCGATCGAACAGGAATTGAACGGTACGCCGGGTATGCTCTACATGGAGTCGAACAGTTCCAATTCAGGAGGTTTTTCGGCAACCGTCACATTTGATATTTCTGCCGATCCTGACCTGGCGGCTGTAGAAATTCAGAACCGTATCAAACTGGCAGAATCGCGTTTGCCGGCCGAGGTGGTGCAGAACGGTATTGAAATAGAAAAGCAGGCAGCCAGTCAGTTGATGACGCTCTGCTTGACGTCGGATGATCCTAAATTTGACGAAATCTATTTAAGTAACTTTGCTACCATTAATGTGCTCGACCTGTTGCGCCGTATTCCCGGAGTAGGACGTGTGTCGAACATCGGAAGCCGTTATTATGCCATGCAGATCTGGGTGGATCCGGCTCGTCTGGCCAATTTTGGTCTGACAGTGCAGGATGTACAGAATGCATTGAAGGATCAGAACCGTGAATCGGCTGCCGGTGTATTGGGTCAACAACCTGTAACGGGACTTGATATTACAATTCCTATTACTGCTCAGGGACGTTTGTCCAGTGCGGCCGAGTTTGAAGAAATTGTGCTTCGTGCCAATGCTGACGGTTCACTGATACGTTTGCGCGATGTGGCACGTGTTTCGCTCGAAGCCCAGTCGTACAATACGGAGAGTGGTATCAACGGTGGAAATGCAGCAGTGTTGGGTATATACATGCTGCCGGGAGCCAATGCCATGGAAGTGGCCGAGAATGTGAAGAAAACAATGTTGGAAATCAGCAAGAGTTTTCCCGAAGGCCTGTCGTATGAGTTCCCCTTCGATATGACGACTTACATATCGGAATCTATCCACGAGGTGTATAAAACGCTGTTCGAAGCATTATTCCTGGTAATTGTGGTGGTATTCCTTTCGCTGCAGAGCTGGCGTGCTACCGTGATTCCGATTGTAGCTGTGCCTATCTCGCTGATCGGTACTTTCGGATTCATGCTTATCTTCGGGTTTTCGCTCAATATATTGACTTTGTTGGGATTGGTGCTTGCCATCGGTCTGGTGGTGGATGATGCCATTGTGGTTGTGGAGAATGTAGAGCGTATTATGGAGGAGGAACATCTGAACGCTTACGAAGCCACCAAGAAAGCCATGGACGGACTGACCAGTGCTTTGATAGCCACTTCGCTTGTTCTTGCTGCTGTGTTTGTGCCGGTTAGTTTTTTGTCAGGTATTACAGGACAGTTGTATCGTCAGTTCAGTGTGACGATTGCTGTGTCGGTATTGCTTTCGACGGTAGTGGCATTGACGCTGAGTCCTGTGATGTGTTCGCTGATCCTGAAGCCGACTGATCCCAATAAACCTAAAAACCGTGTGTTTCGTGCCATTAACCGCTGGCTCGACTTGGGCAATCACCGTTATGTGGCTATTATCAAGCGTGTCATTAAGAATCCGCGTAGAGTGATGGCTGGTTTTGGAATGGTACTGGTGCTTATCTTTGTATTTTATCGACTGATACCGACCAGCTTTTTGCCTGTAGAAGATCAGGGGTATTTCACAGTAGAGCTGGAAATGCCGGAGGGTACTACTTTGGAACGTACACGTACTGTGACTGACCGCGCCATAGACTTTTTGATGAAGATGCCGGAAGTGGAGTATGTACAAAATGTAACAGGTACCAGCCCGCGTGTGGGAACAAGTCAGGCGCGCAGTCAGCTGACAGTGATTCTGAAGGAATGGAAGGAACGTGACGATACGACTATCGATAAGATTATGAACCGTGTGAGCCGTGAGTTCAATGAATATCCCGAGTGTAAGGTATATCTGTCGACTCCGCCTGTTATTCCGGGACTGGGTACATCGGGAGGTTTTGAAATGCAGCTCGAAGCTCGTGGTGATGCTACGTACGAAAATCTGGTACAGGCAGCCGATACCTTGATGTACTATGCGTCGCAACGTAAGGAGCTGAGCAGTCTGTCCTCGTCATTGCAGGCCGAGATTCCACAGCTGTATTTCGATGTAGACCGTGACAAGGTGAAAATGGTGGGAGTGCCTATGGCCGATGTATTTTCAACGGTGAAAGCCTATACGGGTTCGGTTTATGTGAACGACTTCAATATGTTCAATCGTATATATCGTGTGTATTTGCAGGCAGAAGCATCTTATCGTGAGCATCGCGATAATATCAACCTTTTCTTCGTAAGAGGAAGCAATGGTGCCATGATTCCGCTTACCGCCTTGGGTAATACAGAATATACGACGGGACCAGGAAGCATCAAACGTTTTAATATGTTCAATACGGCTGTTATCCGTGGTACGGCAGCTCAGGGCTATAGCTCGGGACAGGCAATGGAACTGATGGAACAGATTGCCCGTGAACATTTGCCGGATAATATCGGTATTGAATGGAGTGGATTGTCTTATCAGGAAAAGCAGGCTGGCGGACAGACTGGTCTGATTCTGACACTAGTATTCCTGTTTGTATTCCTTTTCCTTGCTGCGCTTTACGAAAGTTGGAGCATCCCCATCGCTGTATTGCTTTCGTTGCCGGTGGCTGCGTTGGGAGCTTATATGGGTGTTGCGGCATGTGGACTTGAAAATGATACTTATTTCCAGATCGGTCTGGTAATGTTGGTGGGATTGGCTGCCAAGAATGCCATCCTTATCGTAGAGTTTGCTAAAGACGAAGCCGATGCCGGAAAGGATGTTGTACAGGCTGCCTTACATGCTTCACACTTGCGTTTCCGTCCTATTCTGATGACTTCATTGGCCTTTATCCTGGGTATGTTGCCTATGGTGATTGCCAGCGGACCGGGTTCTGCCAGCCGTCAGGCTATCGGTACGGGTGTTTTCTTCGGAATGATTGTGGCGGTTACGGTAGGAATCGTGCTGGTACCTTTCTTCTTTGTCATGATATACAAGGCGAAGAACAAGCTGAAAAAGGTGCGCTCGTAAAGGACCTGAGTTTTTATCTACAAACAATAAATAACAGATTATGATACATACCTTATATAATAGACTTTCGTTGTTTCTTGTTGCCCTTTTGTTGCTTTCGGGGTGTCAGCTGGGCAAACATTATACACGTCCGGAGCTCGAACTGCCAGCTTCGTTGCAGGATTCGGCTCACCGATCGGATGCCTTGTATACCGATACAACCAGTTTTGCCGATTATCCCTGGGAGTGGCTGTATGCGGATACTTTGTTGCAGGGACTGATTCGCAAGACACTGGTTTATAACAAAGACATGCAGATGGCTGCAGCCCGAGTGAAAGAACTGGCTGCTATGAAGCGCATTGACGTTGCCAACATGTTCCCTTCGGTCGGACTACGTGCTTATGCAGAGAAAGAAGCTGATGATTATGGTGGTGATCACTACAATCCAGATAATCAGTTCGACCTGAAAGGTGTAATTTCATGGGAACTTGATCTTTGGGGAAAACTTCGCTGGGCGCGTGATGCCAGTCTGGCAGAGTTTGTCGGTTCGATTGAAAGTCGGCGTGCTTTGCAGATGAGTCTTGTGGCACAGGTGGCTCAGGCTTATTTCGAACTGGTGGCACTGGATAACGAGTTGGCTATTGTACAACAAACGTTAGAGGCACGTCGGGAGAGTCTTCACCTGGTACGTTTGCGTTATGAAGGAGGACTTATTTCTGAAATTCCCTTCCGTCAGGCGCAGGTGGAATTGGCGAAAACTGAAACTTTGGTCCCGGATTTGGAACGAAAGATTACGCTGAAGGAGAATGAATTGTCTTTCCTGACCGGTGAGTATCCGCACAGCATACGGCGTACACCTATTACGGTAGATATCGTGTTGCCCGAGAATTTGCCTGTAGGTCTTCCTTCCACTTTGCTTGAACGTCGTCCGGACGTACGTCAGGCCGAGCAGGATTTGATAGCAGCCAATGCAGCGGTAGGTGTGGCTTTTACGAGCCTGTTCCCCAGTATTACGCTGACTGCAAACCTAGGTGCTGAGAGTGAAGAACTGTCGGACATTCTGAAGTCGCCTTATCATTTGCTGAGCGGTACACTGTTGCAACCTATCTTTGCCATGGGCAAGAATCGCGCCCGTCTTAAAGCCAAGAAGGCCGCTTGCGAACGTGCTGCTTATGCTTACGAGAAAGCTGTGCTCAGTGCATTCAAAGATGCCTATAATGCAATTACCGAGTTCAATAAGATTAAGGATATCTATGATACGCGTCAGCGTCTGGAACAGTCGGCCAAGTCCACGCTCGAACTGGCACAGTTACAGTATGTGAACGGAGCTATTGGTTACATGGATCTGCTCGATGCCCAGCGTACCTATTTCGATGCCCAGCTTAGTTTGAGCTATGCCATCCGTGACAAGCGTATCACGATGGTCAACCTTTACAAAGCACTTGGCGGGGGATGGGAATAAGCTGAAAAACGCAACTCTACTACGGATAACTCCGATTTTTACAGGTTATATATCTTTTGCTTGTCAACAAGAGAAAATCCCTGTGAAAATCGGAGTTATTCGTGATAAGAGTTTGTTTGGGAACCAGGATTCTTTTTGAAAGTAGGAGGCATTCAGTACAAAGAAAACCTGCCGAATTAAGATGTTGCTTTCATTCCGTCATGTTGACCGGAACGAAGCGGAACCGAATCATCTCCATACTTATTTAGAATCATAATTCTCCTATCGCTTTTAATACAAGGAACAAAATCAGCATAGCGGCAAGGCTGAAGGCCAGGAGGTTGAATAAACCTGATGTAAGCAGACACTTTACAGTAGTCTTGCCCCATCCGTCGCGGTAGACGGTGTGCATGGATACAAGCTGGTAGAACAGCAACACCACAGGTGAGAGGAAGATAATGGCATCTTGTACAGTACCAGTGTTGATATCGTTGTCACGTCCCAGGTTGAATTCCCAAAGTAAGATACTTGCAGGTACGGCCATCAGTACAAGCAGGAAACTGCTCAGATGTGTGGCATGGGCAAAGTGTTCCATGTATCGTCGGCGTGGATAGAAAGCCTTAAACAGTAATGCCTGTAGGGGCAGGAGGAACATCAGGAACATGGGGGTCCACTTGGACAACTGACCCAGTACGAACGATGCCGTGGCCTGATGGTGAAGCTGGTCTTTCTGATCAATACGCGTCATCCAGTCATACGTGTCAGCTGTAATACGTCCTGTTACCGAGTCGCCAGGCATGTTGTGGTAGAACAGTTCTTCCTCATCCATTTCGCCCAGTTTGGCAGTCTTGCGCAATATGTTGGCTTCAGTCTGATTCTCCTCGTGAAGGGCAGTACGTGTCAGGCAGGAGTCGAAGAGCAGTCGGGGGATCGTGACCAGATTCAGTTCGTCGCCGCGGTCCTCGTAATGCAGACGGACAAGGCTGTCGGCCTGTGTTGCTCCGCGTGCATCCAGCACCTTGCGCAGCGTTTCCATATTGTAGGCGTAGATGGTAGTGTCTGGCAGTGTTGTAGCATCTGCCTGTCGCAGCGTGTTCATCACTGTGTCAGGAATCTGTTCTCCTGCCATTGTCAGCAGTGCACGTCCGGTAATCCGTTCGGTAGCCATGAAGAAGAAGGTGAAGAACACGACGGAAATGAACATGTATAGGCGGAAGGGGTGAACGTAGGAGTTGATTTTACCTTCGTTGAACTCGTTGGTCAGAAATCCCGGTCGGGTAAACATCAGCCGGAGCGTCATCCATACCTTACCGTCGAACTGATACATGTTTTCGAAGTACTGACGGATGTATTTCCACATGGGCTGATGGATGTCAAGCGCATACTGTCCACACTGGTGACAATACATGCCTTTCAGTTTCGTTCCGCAATTCATGCAGTATGTGTAGCTGGGGCGGGTATGACGACGGATACGACGTAGACGCATGGCTTCGATGTTACGGCGGATACGTCGGCGGCGTTGATTGAGTATTTCAGTGATTCTCATTGTCCATTCTTTATTTTTCATTCTTTCGTTCTTCATTTTTTATTTATAAGGTATCCGCTTCCGTTGCCAGCAACCATACTAATAGGGCACAAGCCAGCAACGTGGCTATAAGGGTGAACAAGGTAAAAAACAGCAAGGCTTTCAAGCTTGTTTTCACCCACCCCTGGCGGTAGACTGTATGGAAAGACACCAGCATATAGATGAACATGACAAGGGGGAAACCTACAAGGGTGATGCGAAGGGAATTCAATTGTACTGTGTTGAGTGTCTGCTGGTTTGCCAACAGATCGTCGATGCCGTATGCGAAAAGCGGTACCAGCGGAATACAAAGCAGGATGAGAAAAACGGTGTTCAGGTGGATAGCATGAACAAAATGCCACATGTAAGGCATACGTTTGTTTTTGTAGAACAGTTTTAGCATGGCTGCAAAAAGAGGCAGGAGGAACATCATATAAAAAGGTGTCCATTTGGAAAGGCCCCCTACAACGTTGTTGGTAAACTGTTCCTTTTGCAGAGTATCTACTTCAGCGTCTTTCTCTACGTCATCGGTCCAAATGTAGACTTTTTGCGGTTGCAATACCAGGCTGTCGTTTTCTGTACGTATACTGTCAACCCGGAAAGCCCGAATGGCTGCTACATTGTCGGGACCGTAATTCTTGCCGTCTATCCAATTCTCTATGTTCAGGTTTTTTAGGGCACGTGATTGTTTGATGAAATCCCAGTCCTGTGGCGCGATGTTGGTCTGGTGGAAACAGGAGTCGACCAGCAGGCAGGGAAGGGTAGTGCGCGAGAGACCATAAGGGTTATCTATGGGCTGGAAGTGTATCAGGCTATCAGCATTTTCCACGTTGAAACGAAGCGATAGGGTCTTGACCAATCGGGGCACCTGATACAGGTAGATGGTAGTATCGGCCTTGGTCTCGGATTTCTTCATCTGCTCTACAATATTACGGCGGAGCAATCCGTCGTTCAGGGCGTTGAAATCGTTTGCCCGTTCACCCACCAGCATGAAGAACACGGCGAAGAATACCACCGAGATACACATATATAAACGGAAAGGGTGAACATAGGAATTGATTTTGCCCGCATTGAATTCTGCAGTAAGAAAGCCTGGGCGCGTGAACATGTACCACAGGGTACGCCATATCTTGGTGTCGAATTGATAAACGTTTTCGAAGTATTGCCGAATGTATTTCCAGAATGGTTGCTCGGCATCTAACGCGTACTGTCCGCATCGGTAGCAGTACATGCCTTCCAATGGTGTGCCACAGTTTTTACAATAGGAGTATTTTGGTATTTTCTTTTTACGTATTCGTTTCAGACGAATAAGTTCTATTTTGCGGTGTACACGTCGTGAACGTGCATCCAGGTATTCTTTCCACTTTTTTAGCATACGATGTAGTATTGATTTCCTTGCTTATCGGGCGGCAAAAATATAAAAAATGTGATAGATACTTACTTTTCGCTACCAAAAGTTATGTAATCTACCGAAAAAAGCCGAAATTTGCGAGGTTTTAAAAATGTATATACACCTTTAAATTGAATAAATATGACTAAAAGTGCATTGCAGATTGCAAGGGCTGCTTATCAGCCCAAACTTCCGAAAGCGTTGAAAGGAAATGTAAAGGCTGTGGCAGGTGCTGCTACTCAGTCTGTTGCTGACCAGGAAGAAATCAAGAAATTGTTCCCTAACACGTATGGAATGCCTTTGATTAAGTTCGAGGCTACCGATGAAGCTACCAGCTTCCCCGCTCTTAATGTGGGTGTGATTCTTTCAGGTGGACAGGCTCCTGGCGGACATAACGTGATTTCCGGTTTGTTCGACGGTATTAAGAAACTGAACAAAGACAGCCGTCTTTATGGCTTCATCCTTGGCCCCGGCGGTCTGGTAGACCATAATTATATGGAGTTGACAGCTGATATTATTGATGAATATCGTAACACCGGTGGTTTTGATATCATCGGATCGGGTCGTACTAAGCTGGAGAAGGAAGATCAGTTCGAAAAAGGATATGAGATCTTGAAAGAATTGAATATCAAAGCTCTGGTTATTATCGGTGGTGACGACTCTAATACCAATGCCTGCGTATTGGCCGAATATTATGCAGCCAAGAACTATGGTATACAGGTAATCGGTTGTCCTAAGACTATCGACGGCGACTTGAAGAATGAAATGATTGAAACCAGCTTCGGATTCGATACTGCCTGCAAGACTTATTCTGAAGTAATCGGTAACATCCAACGTGACTGTAACTCCGCACGCAAGTACTGGCACTTCATCAAGCTGATGGGCCGTTCGGCTTCTCACATCGCTTTGGAGTGTGCCCTGCAGGTACAGCCTAACATCTGTATCGTTTCAGAAGAGGTAGAGGCAAAGAACATGTCTTTGGACGATGTTGTAACTTACATTGCCAATGCTGTAGCTGCCCGTGCTGCCGAAGGTAATAACTTTGGTACGGTTCTTATCCCCGAAGGTCTGATCGAGTTCATTCCTGCCATGAAACGTCTGATTGCCGAACTGAATGACTTCCTGGCTGCCAATTCAGAAGAATTTGCACAGATCAAGAAGTCTGCTCAGCGCGACTATATCATCCGCAAGCTGTCTCCTGAAAATTCAGCTATTTATGCAAGTCTTCCCGAAGGTGTGGCACGCCAGCTGACTCTGGATCGTGACCCGCACGGAAATGTACAGGTATCTCTGATTGAGACTGAAAAACTGTTGTCTGAAATGGTTGCAACTAAGTTGTCTCAGTGGAAAGCCGAAGGCAAGTTTGTTGGCAAGTTTGCTGCTCAGCACCACTTCTTCGGTTACGAAGGCCGTTGCGCTGCTCCTTCTAACTTCGATGCAGACTATTGCTACTCATTGGGTTATACAGCAGCATCGCTGATTGCTAATGGTAAGACCGGTTACATGTCATCTGTACGCAATACTACAGCTCCTGCTGAAGAATGGATTGCCGGTGGTGTGCCCATCACTATGATGATGAACATGGAACGCCGTAACGGTGAGATGAAACCTGTGATCCAGAAAGCATTGGTTAAGCTGGATGGTGCTCCTTTCAAGGCTTTCGCCGCACAGCGTGACCGTTGGGCTAAAGAAACGGATTATGTATATCCGGGACCGATCCAGTACTTCGGACCTACAGAAGTATGCGATCAGCCTACTAAGACATTGCAACTGGAGCAAGGTAAGTAATGTATTATAAGCAAGGCTTGTCAGTCCTGGACTGACAGGTAGATAGGCTACAAGGCAAGTAAACCGGTATATGCCGTTTTACCTCCTTGTAGTCTTTCGCTTTATAGAGATTTTGGGCAATTCTTTTTTATTTTCAGGTTATTATTAAAGGTTTATATTTTGTCCACTAAAAAAAGAAACACAGCAAGCCGTAAGCCCTCTTCCTCTTCTTCCCGTTCTTCGGGCGGACGCAGGGTAAAAAGACAGACTCAGACACGTACGATGCCTAAATGGTTGCGCAATGTGCTGGCTGTATGCATAGTTTTGTTTCTTTCGGCATCTTTTTATTGGTTTTTTGTCCGTCCTTATGCTTATCGTTGGAAGCCTTGTTATGGCAGGAAGGGGTATGGCGTATGTATACCTTGCAGTTACGAAGTGCATGGAATTGACATTTCTCATTATCAGGGAGATATTGACTGGCCGATGCTGGCACGTAACAGGCAGTCCGATTTCCCGATTCATTTTATTTTTATGAAGGCTACCGAGGGAGGAGACCATGGTGACTCTTGTTTTGCCAGAAACTTCAGTAAAGCGCATGAATATGGTTTTGTTAGGGGAGCATATCATTATTTTATTCCCCAGACAGATCCAGTGAGACAGGCCGATTTTTTTATTCATACCGTACAATTGGACAGTGGAGACTTGCCACCGGTACTTGATGTGGAAACTCTTGGCCGTAAGACTGTGGATGAATTGAAGGCCTCGGTGAAAATATGGCTCAATCGGGTAGAACAGCATTATGGCATTAAGCCTATTTTATATACTTCGTATAAATTCAAGCAACGCTATCTTAACGACTCAGTCTTTAATACCTATCCTTATTGGATTGCTCATTACTATGTGGACTCAGTTCGTTACAGTGGGCGTTGGGACTTCTGGCAACATACAGATGTAGGGCGTGTGCCGGGTATTGAAGAAGAAGTGGATTTGAATGTTTTTAATGGAACATTGGAAGAGTTGACAGGGATGACACTGAAGTGATTGCGGCATTTTTATCTGTTTTGTTCACAGATGATTTGCGCCTTTTGATAAGATAAGATGCAGTTAGGCTTGGTCAAATTTGAAAACTTTGGTTTTCATTTGTCTCTGCGCTCACCTTTCATTATCTTTGCCGGCTCAGAAGTAGAAAGGTATAGTTTTACTTATTTAGGAAAAAGTATGGATAACGAACAGAAAAAGATTGCAGTTCTTTTCGATTTTGACGGAGTTGTCATGGATACAGAAAAGCAGTATAGCATATTCTGGCATAAGATCGGAGTAGACTATTTGTCCATGGACAATCTCGAACTTCTTATTAAAGGTCAGACGTTGACTTACATATATGATAATTTCTTTTCGGGAAAAGAACAGGAATTACAGAAAATAACAGAGCAGCTGGATAACTTCGAGCAACAAATGAAGTACGAATATATTCCGGGTGTGCTCGATTTTATTGCAGATTTACGGAAGCATGATGTAAAGATCGCAGTTGTAACAAGTTCGAATGATAAAAAAATGGGAGCTGTTTACCGTGCCTGTCCGGAAGTGAAGACACTTTTCGACCGGATTCTGACTGCGGAGATGTTTACCCGTTCGAAACCTGCTCCCGATTGCTTTTTGTTGGGGATGGAGGTGTTTGGCACTGAGCCCGAAAATACATATGTTTTTGAAGATTCATTCAATGGACTGAAAGCCGGTATGGCTTCTGGAGCGAATGTCGTCGGACTGGCTACAACCAACTCCCGTGAGAGTATCGCTCCGTTCTGCCATTATATTTTGAATGATTTCGAAGGTTTCACATACAAGAAAATGCTCGAAATCCGGAAATAGGAACCTATCGGGAAGAGGCAGAAACTTATATTTATTTGGTACATGAAAAAGTAATAACTTAATATTTATAGAAATGGCTGGATATATTTCAGATGACACTCGTAAAGTGACTACACATCGCCTTGTAGAAATGAAACAGAGAGGCGAAAAAATTTCTATGCTGACTTCGTATGACTATACAATGGCACAGATTGTAGACGGTGCCGGTGTAGATGTGATACTGGTTGGCGATTCGGCATCGAATGTAATGGCTGGTAATGTGACTACATTGCCTATTACTCTTGATCAGATGATTTATCATGGAAAATCTGTAGTACGTGGCGTGAAACGTGCCATGGTAGTAGTCGACATGCCTTTCGGTTCTTATCAGGGTAATGAGATGGAAGGATTGGCATCGGCTATACGTATTATGAAAGAGAGCCATGCAGATGCGTTGAAGCTGGAAGGCGGAGAAGAAATCATCGGTACAGTGAAGCGTATACTTAGTGCAGGTATTCCCATTATGGGACATTTGGGACTGATGCCGCAATCCATCAATAAATATGGTACGTATACCGTACGTGCCAAAGATGAAGCTGAAGCCGAGAAGCTGGTGCGCGATGCTCATTTGCTTGAAGAAGCAGGTTGCTTTGCCATCGTATTGGAGAAGATTCCGGCAGTTTTGGCTGAGCGGGTGGCACGCGAGTTGACTATCCCTGTCATTGGTATAGGTGCTGGTGGTGGAGTAGACGGACAGGTCTTGGTTGTTCAGGATATGTTGGGTATGAACAATGGGTTCCGTCCACGTTTTCTGCGTCGTTATGCCGATTTGCATACAGTGATGACTGACGCTATTAGCCGTTATGTCTCTGATGTAAAGAATTTGGATTTCCCGAATGAAAAAGAACAATATTGAGCATACGCAACTCTCTCCAGGATTCAGGCGGATGTGCATGGCGGGATTTTTCCTCCATGCAGCCGCCTATATGCCGTTCCCGTTGTTGGCTGTCGGATTGGGCAGTGAGGGTGTGTATTTCTATTTGCTGATGCTGGCAGGCTTGTTTCTGTCCGGACCGTTCAATGCATATTTGGGAGATGCCTGCTATCGGAAAAGCGTGTTTGTATGGCCTGCTGCCATTTTGCTGGTTGCATTGTTTGGCTATATTTATGCAGACGGTTTGGCGGAATGGGGAGCATTGGCTCTGATAGAAGGTGCATGCTGGGGCCTGACTTCTGCTGCCGGGGTTACCTTGAGCATCGATGTGACCGAATCGGGGAATCGTACCCGGGCGAATGTCGCCTATGCACGTTGGAATTGCATAGGAATGGCTGTCGGCATGTTTTTGGGCTTCTGGCTATACTGGCAATATGCCATTACAGTGGTTTTGTATGTTGCAACAGTAGTGGGCGTATTGGGCATATTGGAAGCCAGCCGTATTCATGTACCGTTTCGGGCACCTATGGGAATGAGGCTCTGCAATCTTGATCGTTTCATATTGCCGCGTGCCTGGTTGCCGGCTTTGAATGTGTATTTGCTGACTCTGGCCTGTGGGGTATTTGCTTCACTAGTGGTATGGGAGGCTGATGCGTTTTGGCTGTATGGGCTGCTGTTGTTGGTTATGATTTTGTTGCTGTCCGCCGTCCCCTTGGTGCGTATGTTTGTCCGGCTTTCGCAGCATTGTCAACGTGGAACGAGCAATACTACCCTGAACCTAGCTATTGATGCCGGTATGATAAGTGGTTTTGCGATAGCAAGCTGGCAGCCCAATGAAACATCACTGTATATTGGAAGTGTTACTGCGGCTGTGTCAGTGCTGATGTTTATAGTGGCTACCTGTCCGTATTATAGAAATAAAAGAGTGAGATGATGTTATTTTCTCACTCTTTTTTATTTTTGGAATAAACCGGTTAAATAGGGGATAAAGATAATAAGCCCTATGATGACTGCTATGCATGCGCATACCAATACAGCTCCTGCCGCAATATCTTTTACCTGTCCTGCTATGGGATGTCTTTGTGGAGAAACAAGATCTACCAATCTTTCGATGGCTGTATTAAAAAGCTCGGCACTGATAACCATGCCGATGCATAGGAGAATAACAAGCCATTCGGCTCGTGTGATATGGAACAGGAATCCGGCAATGATGACTAATACAGTGGCAATCAGGTGAAAGCTAAGGTTCTGCTCCTTCCCTATGCAACTGTATAAGCCATGCCATGCATATCCGAAACTTCTTATCTGTTTTTTGAAATCGTATTTCATATTCAGTTTCTTGATACCTGTTTTACTCCTTTTACGGTTCTCAGTTTTTTGATGAGAGCTTCCAGGCGGCCCGTATCACCAACCATTACGGTCAGTGTTCCCGAGAATAGTCCGTCGTGAGAATCAATACTGATACTACGCAGGGTAATTCCCATTTCTTTAGAGATAATAGAGGTGATATTGGTAACAATGCCAATATCATCATGTCCGACTACACGCAATGTGATAGGATATTGTGTGCCTTGTGATTTTCCGGCCCAACGTGCTTTCACAATACGGTAGCCAAAGCGTTCGCGTAAGTCGCTGGCGTTGGGACAGTCGGTGCGGTGGATTTTGATTCCGCCGGTAACACTGACGAAGCCGAATACGTCATCTCCATAAATAGGATTACAGCAACGTGCCAGTTTGAATTCCAGTCCCTTCAGGTTCTGGTCGATGACGAGCACATCTTCCTTGTTGCTTGTTTCTTCAAGCAAAGGAGATTGAAGGTTGTATCCTTCTGCGCTGCGGTACACAACCTCATCGTGCGCATCGTTTTCTTTTTTCTGCAGTTCGATGTATTTATCCAGTATGTCGTTGACGTCAATCGTTTCATTAGCAATCGCCTGATAGAAATCTGTCACCACTTTATAACCCATGCGTTTGATGAGACGCATCATGATGGCTTCATCGTATTCCAGCTTCCGGTTCTTGAATTTGCGCTCCAGTGTCTCTTTGGCAAAGTCATGCTGTCCGGCAGCCATTTCTTTCAGAGCTTGGCGTATTTTGGTACGGGCTTTCGACGTGGTTACAATGTTCAGCCAGTCTTGTTTGGGAGTCTGGGTATTTGATGTCATTATTTCTACCTGGTCGCCACTATGCAATACTTGCCTGAGTTGGGCGTTCTTGCCGTTTACTTTGGCACCGATGCATTTACAGCCCAATTTGCTGTGAATGTGAAAAGCGAAATCGAGTACAGTGGCTCCTTTGCCCAGTTTGAACAGGTCGCCTTTTGGGGTGAAGACAAAGACTTCATCTTCATACAAGTCCAGTTTGAACTGATCCATTGTTTCCAGTCCGTTACTGTCCGAACTTTCCAATGCTTCGCGTACGGAAGTCAGCCATTCGTCCAGTCCGCTTTCGCCTTTTATCCCTTTATAGCGCCAGTGGGCAGCCAGACCACGTTCGGCGATTTCGTCCATTCTTTCGGTACGGATCTGTACTTCCACCCACTTGCCTTCCGGTCCCATTACCGTGATGTGGAGCGATTCGTAACCGTTGCTCTTAGGCACAGACAGCCAGTCGCGCAAGCGTTTGGGATTGGGCTGATACATATCTGTTACGATAGAATATGCCTGCCAGCATTCCAGCTTTTCTTTGTCCCGTTCAGAGTCGAGGATTACCCGGATGGCAAACAAGTCGTACACACCCTCGAACGGACATTTCTGTTTTTTCATCTTCTGATAGATGGAATGTATTGATTTGGTCCGTCCTTTGATGTGGAACTTCAGTCCAGCCTCTTCCAGTTTCTTTTGTACCGGGGCAATGAAAGAGGCAATGTATTTGTCGCGCGAAGCTTTGGTTTCGTTCAGTTTATCCTTGATGTGATAATATACTTCTTTCTCCGTATATTTCAGTGAAAGGTCTTCCAGTTCCGATTTCAGTTTATACAGTCCCAGCTTGTGAGCGAGTGGGGCATAAAGGTATGCGGCTTCATTGGCAACCTGTCGGCGAGCCTCGTCGTTTTCGCTGTTCCTGATCTGTCGCATCACGTTTACACGGTCGGCAATCATAATCAGTATGACCCGCATGTCTTCGGCAAATGTAAGCAACAGGTTTCTGAAATTTTCCGATTCGATGGTAGGGCTTTTCGTGTACAGTTCCTGTATACGTATCAGTCCTTGTATGATTCTTGCAACATCTTCTCCATACTCGGCCTGTACCTGTTCGAGGCTATAGCTGCCGCACCGGACAGAGTCATGCAGCATCAGGGCCAGGATGGAGGCACGGCGCATACCGATTTCTTCGGCCGTTATAACCGCTGTCTGCATATCCTTGATGATAGGGTTCAAGCCGAATATATCCCGTTGGATAAAGTTCTGTTGTATGGCATTGATAAGGTGAGTTTTCAGCTTTTTACAGTCATCCTTTTGCAATGTGTCACCCGAAAGTTTCAGCAGTTTGCGGTAAAGTGAGAATAGTTCTTTTTTCTCATCTGTAGTGAAAAAAATCTCTGTTGCCATGGTCATTTGTATTTTATTTGCCAAAGGTAGTTTTTTTCTTGTTTTTTCTTATCACAGTTGCATTTTTTTTATACTTTTGGGGGTCAATTAATAAATTTAGATAAATATGATAACACCCCAGGACAAAGATTTGCTTGTAAAGAAAGGCATTTCGGAAGAACAGATTGCAGAACAGTTGGCATGTTTTGAGAAAGGTTTTCCTTTTTTGAAGTTATATGCAGCTGCTTCTGTTGAAAATGGTATATTGGCTCCCGATGCTGAGGTTCAGAAAACATATCTGGACGCATGGGAAGCTTATACACAGACTGATAAAACAGTGGTAAAATTTGTACCGGCTTCGGGTGCGGCCAGCCGCATGTTTAAGAATATGTTTGAGTTTTTGGGCGCTGATTATAATGTCCCTCAGACAGATTTTGAAAAGAAGTTCTTTGAGAAGATTGAGCATTTTGCTTTTTACGATGATTTGAATGCGGCATGTCTGAAGACCAAGGGCAAGGATATTCCTACTTTGCTGAACGAGGGCGACTATAAGGCTGTGGTGGCAGCTTTGCTGGAATCGGCAGGCTTGAATTACGGTTCTTTGCCCAAAGGATTGCTGAAATTCCATAAATATGAAGACGGAAGCCGTACTCCGGTAGAGGAACATCTGGTAGAAGGTGCTTTGTATGCAGCCAACCGCAATGGCAAGGTTAATGTACATTTCACTGTATCTCCCGAACATCGTGCTTTCTTTAAGGCTCTGATCGAGGAAAAGGCTGCTCTTTATGCCAAGAAATATGGAGTGGATTATAATATTACATTCTCTGAGCAGAAACCGAGCACAGATACCATTGCTGCAGATATGAACAATCAGCCTTTCCGTGATAAGGGACAACTCCTGTTCCGTCCGGGTGGACATGGTGCTTTGATTGAGAACTTGAATGATCTGGATGCTGACGTTATTTTTATCAAGAACATCGATAACGTTGTACCTGACAAGCTGAAAGGCGACACCGTTTTATATAAAAAACTGATAGCAGGTGTGCTGATTACCTTGCAACAACAGGCTTTTGCATATCTGCAATTGCTGGACAGCGGAAAATATACTCATGAACAGATTCTGGACGTATTGCAGTTCTTGCAAAAGAAACTTTGCTGCAAGAATCCGGAAGTGAAGAATCTGGAGGATGCCGAACTGGTTATTTACCTGAAAAAGAAACTGAATCGTCCGATGCGTGTATGCGGTATGGTGAAGAATGTAGGCGAACCCGGTGGAGGTCCGTTCCTGGCCTATAACAGCGATGGCACTATTTCGTTGCAGATACTGGAAAGTTCGCAGATTGACATGAACGATCCGCAGAAGAAAGAAATGTTCGAAAAGGGAACTCATTTCAATCCGGTAGACCTGGTTTGTGCAGTGCGCGACTATAAGGGACATAAATTCGACCTTACGAAGTACGTAGACAAATCGACCGGATTCATATCCCATAAATCGAAAAACGGAAAGGAACTGAAAGCATTGGAACTTCCAGGACTGTGGAACGGAGCTATGAGCGACTGGAACACGATATTTGTAGAAGTGCCGTTAAGCACATTCAATCCGGTGAAGACCGTAAACGATTTGTTAAGAGAACAGCATCAATAACTGTTCGTTCGTTGGATTTGAAAAAGAATGGAGGGTGCAGCGTATTTTTGATGCACCCTCGCATATAAAATTAGTAGATAGATAATGAAAAAAATTTTGTTGTTAGGCTCTGGTGAATTAGGTAAAGAGTTTGTAATAGCCGCTCAACGTAAAGGACAATATGTGATAGCTTGCGATTCGTATGCCGGAGCACCGGCCATGCAGGTCGCCGATGAATGCGAAGTGTTCAGCATGCTCGACGGAGATGCTTTGGAGCGCGCAGTACGTAAGCACAATCCGGATATCATTGTGCCGGAAATCGAAGCTATCCGCACGGAACGTTTATACGATTTCGAGAAAGAAGGCATTCAGGTGGTACCCAGTGCACGAGCTGTGAACTATACGATGAACCGTAAGGCCATCCGCGATTTGGCTGCACAGGAATTGGGATTGAAGACTGCCAAGTATTATTATGCCAAATCGTTGGAAGAGTTGAAAACTGCTGCCGAAAAGATTGGTTTCCCTTGTGTGGTTAAACCCTTGATGTCTTCTTCGGGCAAGGGTCAGTCGTTGGTCAAGAGTGCCGACGAACTGGAACATGCCTGGGAGTATGGTTGCAGCGGAAGCCGCGGAGATATAAAGGAACTGATCATCGAGGAATTTATCCACTTCGATAGCGAAATTACGCTGTTGACCGTCACTCAGAAGAATGGTCCTACCTTGTTCTGTCCTCCCATCGGACATGTGCAGAAAGGCGGAGACTATCGTGAAAGTTTCCAGCCGGCTTACATCGATCCGGCACATTTGAAGGAGGCACAGGAAATGGCTGAAAAGGTGACCAGAGCTTTGACCGGTTACGGTATATGGGGAGTGGAATTCTTCTTGAGCCATGAAAATGGTGTGTATTTCTCGGAATTGTCTCCGCGTCCTCATGACACAGGCATGGTGACACTGGCCGGTACTCAAAACCTGAACGAGTTCGAACTGCACCTGCGTGCTGTTTTAGGTTTGCCCATTCCTGGCATCAAACTGGAGCGTATGGGTGCCAGTGCAGTTATCCTTTCGCCGATAGCCAGCCAGGAGCAGCCTAATTATAGAGGTCTGGAAGAAGTCACAAAAGAAGAGGATACCTATTTGCGGATTTTCGGGAAACCTACTACACGCGTCAATCGCCGTATGGGAGTCGTATTGTGCTATGCGCCTCTTGGCAGCGATCTGGATGCTTTGCGTGACAAGACAAAGAGCATTGCAGCCAGGGTAGAGGTTTATTAAGTGCCGCTCCATCCTGAATAAGCTAAAAAGCCTTGAAAAGGGTTTTGTTATCAGCATGTCGGCAACAGGAAAGTATGTCAGATTAAGGAACCGCTTTCCTTAAGGCACGTATTACACGGAATTACGCGGATGATTATTCTTCTTTCTCTGCGTTCCTCCGTGTAATCCGTGCCTAAAAAATATAAAAATGTCAGCCACTTTTGGTTTTGACACCTCCTCTTTTTCTGTATGTGTGAAAAGAGTCGTATGGCCTGAATTTTGCTGGGCTGACTGGCCCGATTTTTTCCCAGTTAGGAAAAAATATTTTCCCAGTTAGGAAAATAATTTTCTCTAGTTAGGAAAAAAATATTGGCTAACTGGAAAGAATCTCTCTTTGGGGCGGCATGGAGATACGGCTTTATCCCATCATATCCAATGTTAACTGATGTTGCAGTTCTTGCATTAAAATGTCCTTTTTCTACCTTTAATCATTCAAAAAAGTATTTTTTGTCCAAAAAATCCTATTGGGAAGAACAACCACATGCAATTTGTTCGTAAATTTGTGACGAAGTTAATTACGATAATAAAAAAAAGCTTATGTCACAGATTGTCGGACATATCTCGCAGGTGATTGGACCTGTTGTAGACGTCTATTTTGAAGGTACAGAGACTGAACTGGTGCTGCCAAGCATTCATGACGCATTGGAGATCAAGCGTCCGCATGGGAAACGACTGATAGTCGAAGTACAGCAACATATTGGTGAGAATACAGTACGAACTGTAGCCATGGACAGTACGGATGGCTTGCAACGTGGTATGAACGTATACCCGTTGGGAGGCCCGATTACCATGCCGGTAGGCGACCAGATTAAGGGCCGTCTGATGAATGTGGTGGGTGACTCTATCGATGGTATGAAGGAATTGGACCGTACGGGAGCTTATCCTATCCATCGCGAACCGCCCAAGTTTGAAGACTTGACAACTGTTCAGGAAGTTCTCTATACAGGTATTAAGGTAATCGACTTGCTCGAACCTTACAGTAAAGGTGGTAAGATCGGTCTGTTTGGTGGTGCCGGTGTAGGAAAGACGGTGCTCATCCAGGAGCTGATCAACAACATCGCCAAGAAACAGCACGGTTTCTCCGTGTTTGCCGGAGTAGGTGAGCGTACCCGTGAAGGTAACGACTTGCTGAGGGAAATGATCGAATCCGGTGTTATCCGTTATGGTGAAGAATTCAAGAAGAGTATGGAAGAAGGCAACTGGGACTTGTCCAAGGTCGATTATAATGAAGTGGCCAAGTCGCAGGTTTCGCTGATATTCGGTCAGATGAATGAACCCCCTGGAGCACGTCAGTCCGTAGCTCTGTCAGGACTTACGGTAGCTGAATCCTTCCGCGACCGTGGTGCTGAAACAGACGGACCGCGCGATATCCTGTTCTTTATCGACAATATCTTCCGTTTCACCCAGGCAGGTTCCGAAGTATCGGCTTTGTTGGGACGTATGCCTTCGGCTGTAGGATACCAACCGACACTGGCAACGGAAATGGGTGCCATGCAGGAACGTATCACGTCTACACGCAACGGTTCTATTACTTCCGTACAGGCTGTATATGTGCCGGCCGACGACTTGACCGACCCTGCACCTGCTACAACCTTTACCCACTTGGATGCAACAACCGTACTTAGCCGTAAGATTACGGAATTAGGCATTTATCCTGCCGTAGATCCGTTGGAGTCTACTTCGCGTATTCTTGATCCGCACATTGTAGGTCAGGAACACTACGACGTGGCACAACGTGTGAAGCAGATTCTGCAGCGCAACAAGGAATTGCAGGATATCATCTCCATCCTTGGTATGGAAGAGCTGTCGGATGCCGACCGTACGCTGGTGAACCGTGCCCGTCGCGTACAGCGTTTCCTTTCACAGCCATTTGCTGTGGCCGAACAGTTTACCGGCGTTCCCGGTACGATGGTTTCTATCGAAGACACGATTAAAGGCTTCAAGATGATTCTTGACGGCGAAGTGGACTATTTGCCGGAACCGGCTTTCCTGAATGTCGGAACCATTGAAGAAGCAATCGAGAAAGGCAAGAAACTGTTGGAACAGGCTAAGAGATAACGGAAATGAAGGATTTGCATTTAAATATTGTTTCGCCCGAGAAGGAAATCTTTGACGGAGAAGTAGACAGCGTTACATTGCCGGGTGCGATGGGGGCGTTTACCATACTGCCGCAACATGCACCCATCGTTTCGTCACTGAAGGCCGGATTGGTCTCCTACGTGACGAAAGATGGTAAAGAGCATTCGCAGGAGATTCATGGAGGCTTTATCGAAATGAGCAATGACACCGTTTCCGTTTGCATCGAGTAAAAAAGATGCCGGATTAAGATAGTAAAAAAAGAGAGAGGACTTAAATCAAAATACAGGAAAAAGTGAGCATTAGTATAACTAAACGTAATTATTTGTTACAATCGGCTTTGCTGACATTGCTGATTGGTGTGTGTGGAGGCGGAATCTATTTTTCTTTCTTTCCTCATCACTATTTTGGAGGCTATCCCATTATTCCTGTATTCTTTTTTGTCTTCGGAGTGTTTACTATCAGCATGACGGAAATGTGCCGCAAGCACTCTCCCAAGTGGATGTTGCAGATATACTTGCTGCTGAAAGTGATGCGGATGCTGTTTGCCATCATTGTGATGGCTATTTATTGCGTTGCTGTCCGTGAGGAAATCCGGGCTTTTTTGCTGACGTTTATTGCAAATTATCTGATTTATTTGATATATGATTCATGGTTCTTCTTCACGTTCGAAATGAACCGTAAAGCGAAAAAAAGTAAGAAAGATGAAACGAAAGCATAATACGTGGTTCGTAATAATCCTGTTGATGGGATTCCTCTTTTCGGAAACGGTGTATGCCGACACTGTGGCTGCGGTGACTCCCGCCAGTCAGATGGCGGCCGACACGACTGTCGTACAAAAGAGCGAATCGGCAGAAAAGGAGCAGGAAGAAGGTACAGTTGATGTGAAAGAAATTGTTTTCGGACACATCGGCGATGCCTATGAGTGGCACATCACTACGTGGGGAAAAACTCATGTCACTGTTCCTCTGCCTATTATTGTCTACAGCCAGACAACGGGATGGCATGTGTTCTCATCGGCCCGGCTCGAAGAGAATAACGGGTCATACGAAGGTCTTTCCATTGCTCCCGAAGGCAGCCGTTACGAAGGAAAGCTCGTAGAGTATGATGCCCAGGGCAATGAAGTACGCCCGTGGGATTTCTCGATTACCAAAGTAGCCTTTGCACTGATATTCAATAGCCTGCTGCTGATGATTATCATTCTGAGCGTGGCACGCTGGTACAAGAAACACCCGCAGGACAGTGAAGCTCCCGGAGGTTTTGTCGGCTTTATGGAGATGTTTATCATGATGGTCAACGATGATGTTATCAAGAGTTGTGTGGGACCCAAATATCATAAGTTTGCTCCCTATTTGCTCACAGCTTTCTTCTTTATATTCATCAACAACCTCATGGGACTGGTTCCTTTCTTCCCGGGCGGTGCCAATGTGACGGGCAACATAGCCGTTACGATGGTGTTGGCAGTATGTACCTTTATTGCGGTCAACCTGTTCGGCAATAAGGCATACTGGAAAGACATATTCTGGCCCGATGTTCCCTGGTGGCTGAAGGTACCTTTCCCGATGATGCCCCTGATTGAGTTTTTCGGTGTGTTTACCAAGCCGTTTGCCTTGATGATCCGTCTTTTTGCCAATATGCTGGCCGGACACATGGCCATGCTGGTACTGACGAGTCTGATATTCATATCGGCCAGCATGGGACCTGTACTGAACGGTTCGTTGACGTTTGCTTCGGTGCTGTTCAACATCTTTATGAACGCGTTGGAGCTGCTGGTAGCCTTTATCCAGGCTTATGTGTTTACCATGCTGTCGGCCGTGTTCATCGGATTGGCGCAGGCGGAACATGAAGAAAAGAAAGAGATAAAAACAGAAAAAGAAATACGAGAATTGAATAACTAAAAAAATAACCATTTAAAAATTTAGAAAACTATGTTACTATCAGTATTATTACAAGCTGCTGCGGCAGGTGTGGGAATCAGCAAATTTGGTGCAGCTCTGGGTGCTGCTATTGCGGTAATTGGCGCAGGTCTTGGTATCGGTAGAATTGGTAGCTCTGCGATGGAAGCCATTGCCCGTCAGCCCGAGGCTTCTGGAGACATCCGTATGAACATGATTATTGCTGCCGCTCTGATCGAAGGTGTGGCTCTGTTGGCAGTCGTTGTGTGTCTGTTGGTATTCTTCCTGTAATGACCGGAGGGTACCTCCTGTTTCAATTGATAATTCTTAATTTGTAAGTTGCCGGGTTAACAGGTGCGTAAGTCCTTCCGTTATGGAGTTGAAACACCGAAGGACTGACAAACTAATGAATCCGGAAACCGAAAAACTAAATAGTTAGAAATATGTCATTGTTATTACCCGATAGTGGTCTGCTGTTCTGGATGCTTCTTTCGTTCGGCATTGTGTTTGTAGTGTTGGCGAAGTATGGCTTTCCGGTGATAACCAAGATGGTTGAGAACCGCAAAACATACATCGACCAGTCTATGGCAGTAGCACGCGAGGCGAACGCTCAGCTTTCGAAACTGAAAGAAGAAAGTGAGCAACTGGTGGCTGCCGCCAATAAGGAACAAGGACGCATCCTTCGGGAAGCGATGCACGAGCGCGACAAAATCATTGTCGAAGCCCGTAAACAAGCAGAAGTCGCTGCGCAGAAGGAACTGGACGAGGTAAGAAGACAGATACAGCTTGAAAAAGAAGAAGCCATACGCGATATCCGCCGTCAGGTGGCCATGCTTTCTGTAGATATTGCAGAGAAGGTTATCCGCAAGAATCTGGATGATAAAGACGAACAGATGGGCATGATCGACCGTATGCTGGATGAAATTTTGGCTGCTTCGAGAAATAAACAGAATTAATGTTGAATTGTAATTCCTGATGAAAGGGATGCTTTCTCCGGAACTTCCGACTTATATCAGGAATTGCGATTCTGTAGTTGAATTTAGATAAGATGGATATAGGAATTGTTTCAGTGCGGTATGCCAAAGCACTTATGAAATACGCTCAGGATACGAAAACGGAAGATTCGGTCTACGCATGTGTACGTATGCTCGAACACAGTTTTCAGAATCATGCGGATTTACATGCTGCGTTGGATAATCCCATTTTGACGATACGTGAGAAGTATTCGCTTATCAGTACGGCTGCTGCCGGAGATGCTCCAGTAAGTCATGAATTCAGCCGTTTTATAACATTGGTGCTGAAGAATGGCCGTGAAAGCATGCTCCGATACATCTGTTTGGCCTTTTTGGATTTATACCGGAAGAGCAAACACATTGGAGTAGCCAAGTTGATAACTGCTGTACCTGTAACTAAGGAAGAGGAAGAACGTATCAGAAACAGTGCCTCTACCTTGTTGCATGCCCGCATGGAGTTGCAGACCGAGGTAGATCCGTCAGTTTTGGGTGGATTTATCTTTGACGTTAACAATTTCCGTCTGGACGCGAGCATTGCGACCCAGTTGAAGAAAGTGAAAGAGCAGTTCATTGATAAGAATAGAAGAATCGTTTAATTGCGACTGGTGTTTGACTGACGATAATGCCGGTCTTTTTAAAAAGGAATAAAATGTTGTCTGAAAATATAAAAGTAAGCGAAGTTTCCGATATCCTCCGCAAGCAACTGGAAGGCATTGATACCCGGGTGCAGCTGGACGAGGTTGGTACGGTGTTGCAGGTCAGCGATGGCGTGGCACGTATCTACGGTCTGCGCAATGCCGAAGCCAACGAGTTGCTGGAGTTCGACAACGGTGTCAAGGCTATCGTGATGAACTTGGAAGAGGACAACGTGGGTGCCGTTTTGCTGGGTCCTACCGATAAGATAAAGGAAGGATTCATCGTGAAACGTACAAAGCGTATTGCCTCTATTATGGTAGGAGAGGGAATGTTAGGACGTGTGATAGACCCGTTGGGTGTTGCGCTCGATGGCAAAGGACCGATTGGAGGTGAACTTTGCGAAATGCCGTTGGAGCGTAAGGCACCGGGAGTTATTTTCCGTCAGCCGGTAAATCAGCCTTTGCAGACTGGTTTGAAGGCGGTGGATGCCATGATTCCTATCGGCCGCGGACAGCGTGAGCTGATCATTGGCGACCGTCAGACAGGTAAGACTGCCATTGCCATTGATACCATCATCAACCAGCGTGCCAATTACGAAGCCGGCGATCCGGTATATTGTATTTATGTAGCCATCGGCCAGAAAGGTTCGACTGTAGCCTCTATTGTCAACACCTTGCGTCAGCACGGAGCCATGGACTACACCATTGTGGTAGCCGCTACGGCCGGCGATCCTGCAGCCATGCAGTACTACGCCCCCTTTGCCGGTGCTGCTATCGGCGAGTATTTCCGCGATACCGGCCGTCATGCCTTGGTTGTCTATGACGACCTTTCCAAACAGGCGGTTGCCTATCGTGAGGTATCATTGATTTTGCGTCGTCCTTCCGGACGTGAGGCCTATCCGGGTGATATTTTCTACCTGCATTCACGTCTGTTGGAACGTGCGGCACGAATCATCAATCAGCAGGAAGTAGCATGCCAGATGAACGACTTGCCCGACAGTTTGCGCGGAAAAGTAAAAGGCGGCGGTTCACTGACAGCCTTGCCTATCATTGAAACGCAGGCCGGTGACGTATCGGCATATATTCCGACCAATGTGATATCCATCACCGACGGACAGATCTTCCTCGATACCAATCTGTTCAATCAGGGTAACCGTCCGGCTATTGATGTCGGTATTTCGGTGAGCCGTGTCGGTGGTAATGCACAGATCAAGGCGATGAAGAAAGTGGCCGGTACGTTGAAGATCGACCAGGCTCAGTATCGCGAACTCGAAGCATTTACCAAGTTCAGTGGCGATATGGATCCCGTTACCGCGCTGACTATCGATAAGGGACAGAAGAATACCCGTTTGCTGGTACAGCCTCAGTACAGCCCGATGCCTGTCGAAAAGCAGGTGGCTATTCTGTATTGCGGTACACACGGATTGCTGAAAGATGTGCCTCTGGACAAAGTGAAGGAGTTTGAGCGCAGTTTCCTTGAACAGCTCGAAATGAATCACCGGAACGATGTTCTCGATGTACTGAAGACAGGTGTCATCAATGACGAAGTAACTCAGAAGATCGAAGAGACGGCAGCAATGGCCGCAAAAATGTTCAGCTGACCGTAATAAGTTCAACATTCAAAACATCAAGAAATGGCTTCACTGAAAGAGGTAAAAAATAGAATAAGTTCGGTCAAAAGTACCCGCCAGATTACTTCGGCTATGAAGATGGTGGCTTCGGCCAAACTTCATAAAGCGCAGGGACGGATAGAGAATATGCTGCCTTATCAGCGGAAACTGAATGAGATTCTGACTAACTTTTTAAGCACAGATGTCTCGTTCGAATCGCTCTATACAGAAGTGCGCCCTGTAGCTCGGGTTGCCATTGTGGTATTTTCGTCCAACACTTCGCTGTGTGGTGCTTTCAACTCCAACGTCGTTAAGATGTTGGAACACCGGCTGGAGGAATACCAGGCATTGGGTAAGGAGAATATCCTGATTTACCCAGTAGGGAAGAAGGTGGAAGAAGCCGTAAAGAAGTTGGGATATGTACCACAAGGCTCGTATCAGCCCATGTGCGACCGTCCTTCGTATGCCGATGCTTCGCAACTGGCGGCAACGCTGATGGAGCAGTTCATCCAGAAGGAGGTCGATCAGGTAGAACTGGTGTACCATCACTTTAAGTCGACCGGATCTCAGGTCTTGATGTACGAGAACTATCTGCCCATTGATCTGGAGAAAATCCGACAGGAAGCGGGTGGCGACAAGGTGAAGGAGAACCGGTTCAACAACGACTATATCGTAGAACCTTCGGTTGCCGAACTGGTAACCGATCTCTTGCCTAAGGTTTTAAGTCAGAAGATTTACACCGTTCTGCTCGACTCCAATGCTTCCGAACACGCGGCACGTATGTTGGCCATGCAGGCCGCAACAGACAATGCCAACGAGTTGATACAAGACCTGACGAAGCAGTATAACAAGAGCCGTCAACAGGCCATTACGAACGAGTTGCTGGACATCATTGGCGGTAGCTTGAAGTAAAAAAGGACCGAAGGTTGAAGGAAACAGAAAAATAAATCGGGTGGGGATGTTCCGAATGAGACTTCTCCACCCGATTTTATTTTATAAGAAAATCACTGATCAGAAAGAATTGATATATTCAGTCGGTGTCATGCCAAATTGTTTGTAGAAAGCACGATAGAATGTTGCTCTACTGTTGAAACCGGCTTCTTGGGCAATGGCTTCGATTGAAAATTTCTTGTTTTCTTTCATTAGCTTTACAGAATATTCTATTCTCAGGCGATTCAGATAATTGCTGAGATTGGATGCTCCTGCATAATCCTGAAGCAGGCTGCTTAAATCGTTCTTGTTAATGCCTGTCATATGTAGCAGTTCGTCACGTCCAAAACCTGGTTGCAGGAAAAGTTGCTGTTCCGTTATCATCTGTTCCATTCGTAAGAAGATCTCATAGGATTCAGAGCACTCATTATTATCTTCCTCATGTGCCTCTGCAAAATATGTTTTGCTTTTTTGTGTTTCCGCACATAACAGTCTGTGCCGTATTTCTTCACGTTGTTCCAGTAGCTCGTCTATTTGTCTGGCAGCTATGCGATTACGCTTCTTCAATCGGTGAAGATTTAGAAAAATGACGCTCACCAGAGCAATGAGCAGCACCAATATTACAGTAAGGCTGGAGATTATAATTAAGTTCCGTTTTGTTTTAGCTTCTGCTTCCTTAATATGCATCTCCTTTTCTTTAATATTAAAGATCGTTGCAAATTCCTGTGCCCGACTGTTGTTTGCACGTGTGTGTATGCTGTCTGCCAATGTTAGAGCTCTTTTGTACAATGCCCCCATGCGTCTGTAATTTCCAGCTTTTTCTTCAGCTTCAGCTTCATATTCCAATAATATACGATACTGTACGTTTATTGTGTCCGACTCATTCCATAAAGAATGTAATTCGTGTATTCGTTTTAGGGTTTCTTTATTATGTCCTGCCTTTTTCAGATATGGTAATATATTGTATCCGCTTTTTATATCTTTTGCGTATGCTGTCTGTTGAAAACATTTATATGAGTTTTCTGCCAAAACGGTTTCTCCTAAAGAATGATAGATATAAGCCATTTTAGAATATACATAAGCCTTTTGCTGCTCAATATATCCAGGTGGGGGACCTGGCATATCCTTCATTCTTTCCAGTAGGTTATAGCGTTGCATACATTTTTCCAACGCATCTTCATAGCGTTCATCCGAAATCAATCTGTTGATAAGAATTCCATAGGCATATGAAACATAGGAAAGTTCTTTTACATCGTCTGCATTTTCCCCCTTATTTATTACATTTTTCAGATATTCGTATCCGTCGTTGTATCTGCCTAAGTCAAATGATAGCAATGACATTGCGCACAGTATACTGTATTCCTCCGATTTGATTCCTTGACTTTTTGCCAGTTCCAGACTTTTCATTGCAATTTTGATGCCTTCTTCATATTTGTTTTGTTTCTCCAAAGTCTCTACCAGCATAGTAAGAGTTTTAAGATGTAGGTTGGGATTGGAAACAGTTTCCTTTGCCGACAAGATACGTCGCAGGCATGTTTCTTTTATTGCCTGCATATCCAAACTTTCGTAAATGATAGCTCTTAAAAAGTCTATGCGTATGGCGGACATGCACTTTTGCTTTTCTGCATAGTCCAATAGTTTTAATACGCTGTCGGGGCGTGTTATATAATATTCATTTACTGCTTTTTCTATAGCAACACTGTCGGTTTTGAAAGAGCAAAACAGCATGCACAGAAACAATGATGCTACTATTACTTTTATTGAATGATATCCCATAGTTGATTGACCTTGAGTTCTATAATATTCTAATATGCTAAGGCCGATTTTTCGGCTGTTTGGTTTATATTTTCTTTGAGGCTATAAAATTAGAAATAAAAATCAAACTATTGGTTTCAAATATGGGACATCTTCAGAAATATGAGAGATAACAAAACGGAGTTATTGTTTGGGGTATCATTATGTAGTTTCTATAGTGTCGTTCTTTATACTGTCATTTTCGTTTTCGTAACTTTCATAAAAATTGATAATCTCTTCTTCTGTAAGATTCAATTCTTTCAGGAGATTCTCTAAAACGTCCGTATAATATGTGGTGTAATAGTTGAGGAGAGCAATCTCATATATTAATTCTTCCAACTTAAAACAATTTCTGTTGTTTTTTAAGAATGAATGTACAAATTCATATTCGGATTTGTATGCTTTCTTACCTCCGGTTGTAATATAATTATCTAGCAGTTCTCTTTTAAGACCTATAATCTTGTTGTATATATCTGCAGTTCTTTTATGATAAAACAACACTGTACTAAAGTATTCAATAGCCACTGGTGAGAGTGTTTTCCAGATTTCAATGTTGCTATTGAAAATATTTTCAGTCATCGTATCAAATGGGAGCCATAATTCATTGGTAACGAATAAATATTCATACAAGTGATCAAAATCCTCTTTGGTCAGTATATTCGTTTTTTCCCTAAAATCTTTAACGATTTTTGTGAATACAAGCTGTTCTTCATTCAATGAATCTGCAGCTTGCTTGTATACTCGGAAACTGTTATCCAGTCTGTTTATAGAAATCATCAGAATCTTTCTTTCATTTTCCTCTTGTTCCTTTTTTTCGAGATAGCCGGAAATTCCAAAAGTAAGAAAGACACCAAGCAGGGTACCGACAAAGCAACTTGTAAAGCTATCCCACCAATTTTTGTTAACATGAAAAATCTTTTTATAATCTATCTTCATAATTCAAAGAATATAATATTTGCAATATTGTTAGTGTCAGATAAGTTGTTTCGTTAGGATACTACATTTTGGCTTGTTATATTGGTGTAGTGTGGATAAATAAGCACTTCTAACCAGGATTATTCTCTTGATTAGAAGTGGCTTATACTTTATTTGCTGTTATTGATTTCTTGGGGTATATTCAGAGACGTAGAAAATAGTGTTTTCTGTCGATTTTACAGCGTAAAAAGTAACATCGGTTTTGTCATTGTGTGCCGAAACATACACTTTTGCATTACCTATAATAATTTCATCAAAGATATTTTCCAGATATACATTGTCTGTTGAGTTATAGTCATATACATCTTTTGTATTGTCTGTATATTCAATATAAGATTCACTTACATCGAGCCCATAACGATCCAGTGTTTTCTTTATGATTAAATTGTATTCTTTGACAAAGGCATAGACCAATTCTTCATTACCGTAAAAGTTTCTGATTTCATCTACTTTGACTAATTTATCATTATCAAAAGTATATATTCCACTGTAGCTTTCACTTAAAGTGTTTTTTATATACTCAGAAATTGTACCGTAATACAAACCATCATTTTCTAATTTCAGTTCAGGCCGGTTTTTCAATGTGAAGTCTATGTTGTCTCCCCAGAATGAATTATAAATATCTGTTTCCTCTACATTGATTTCTGCTGTAGCAGGTGTGAGTGAGTTGTATTCGTCATTCAGTTCAATCTCTATGGTTCCTGTCGTGCCATACGGGATGAGGAATGTGGCATAACTGATTCCATTCTTTTCTTCTGTTGTAAACTTGAATATTGATGGGGATGACCATTTGTAGCCAACATTTTCTCCGTTGCTGCTCGGCAACTGACAAGATGCAGTGACATACTGACCTGTTCCAATTCTTTCACGATCAAACTTAATTATGCCAAATTCTCCTTTTTCGTTGTTCACTTCATCTTTGCTACACGACGATGCCGCTAAAGCAATAGATAATAAAGAGAATAATAATAACTTAAAACTTTTCATAATAGCGTTGTTTGTTAAAATTTTATATAATAATTTGTTGATTGCTCATATACTGATTTTAGATAAATCAGGTAAATGCCTCTTTAATAGAGACATTTTTCCTTATAGTTTTAATACCATATTTCCAATAAGATATTGTTGCTGTTTTTGTTTTCTTAATTGGAACAATATGATGCTAAATCTATGATCAGATGAATTGAATAATATTCTTTTCTTCATGTTATTGAAGTTATTTTTCTTGTTGCGTACACAAGTTTGTGCTCTTTCTTTCAAAGACAAAAGTATATATTACTTAATCGTATATTATATCAAAAGCAAATGTACATGTTTCAATTTGTCTTAAGGAATGTCTCATATTGTCTTATTACAATGATAATCAGCTGTCTGTTTTGTGAGATAGTGGCCAGTTGCTTGTCTGGAAAGCTTGGCTGGATAAGATGTAAGATTCGGATTTCAGTAGTATCGCTCAACCGTTATTTAACGAAAAAATACGATGGAAAGTGATACAGGTCTGATTGGATATTATTTAAGATGACATCTGAAATTGGTGAATCGCTTTTAGAATATGCTGTACACAGGCGGAAATATGAATGTTAATTTAGATTGTCTGCTGGTAGCTTTTTATTTGTCTGAAATATTTCTGATTTGAATGTATTTAAGAAAGTAATGAGCTAACAATTCTAGAACAGAGTAGGATTAAAGAGGGTGTGTCGAAATAAAAGTATCTGAAGAAGGTGTGTCAAATTAGGAAACCGCTTTTCTTTAGGCACGGATTACACGGAATTTCGCGGATGATTATTCTTCTTCTTTCTCTGTGTTTTTCTGTGTAATCCGTACCTAAAAATAACAAGATGTCAGTTATTTTTGGTTTTGACACACCCTCCAGATGCCATAACTAAGTTTCAACATCCCCTCTTTGAGAATCTTTTTTTGTACATTTAAAGACGTAGTAAGGAGCTTTATTTAGTTACTTAAGCCCTCTTCGGTTACTTCATTACATTCTCGACCCAATTCTGAATGGCATTACGACTGGTACCGTTCAGCAGCTTGCCATTTTGTCAAAGCAAATCAGGATAGGCCTTCCTCAGCTCCTTTACGCTGTTGTTTATTCCGCTTCCTCCGGATGTGGCAAAGGGTATCAGTGTTTTGCCTTTCAATGAGTGGCTTTCGATAAAGGTATTGATGATTCGCGGCGCTTGATTCCACCAAATGGGATAGCCGATGAAGATGACATCATACTTGCTGACATCCGTCTGCGTTTCTTTCAACGCCGGGCGGGCTTTCGGGTTGTTCATCTCTACAGAGCTGCGCGACTGCTTGTTGTTCCAGTCAAGGTCGTCGGAGGTGTAGGCTTGTTGGGGAACAATCTCATGCAGTGTGCCGCCGGTGACATCCGCAATTGTGCGGGCAGCGTTGGCAGTGGTGCCGGTAGCAGAGAAATACACCACCAATGTTTTTCTTTCAGTTTGCATACGTTTTCCTCCTTTGTTTTGGGCGCAAGCGACAAGGCTCAGAGTCATGATCGCTGCCAATGCTAAGATAATTTTCCTCATAACTTGATTGTTTTTGAAATAATATTGTAGTATCACTTGATTTTTAAATCAGGTATCAGCGGTTCCACGTCTATCAGTTCCAGTTCTTTCACCATCGACAGTGTTCCTTGCTTGTATTTCTGGAAATGGGGCGTTTTCAGATGACTTTCGTATGCAGTCTGGTCGGCATAGATTTCCAAAATGGTCACTTGGTGTGGGGCTTCTTTCTCGGCTGTGGCGTAGAGCGTCAGTACGCCTGGTTCCAGACGCATCGAGGCTTCTATCTCTTCTTTCAGAAAAGCGTTATAAGCATCAATCTGTGCCGGGTCAACGGTTATTTTTGAAAGGCGCACCAACTTGTTTCCGGTAGAGACAGGTTGGCCATATTCCTGTTTAATGATGTGCAAAGCTTTGATAGCGGCAGGAAAACCGATGTATGGCAGACACTGAATGACTGCGGCAGTCAACGTTTCGGGTGTGTTGCCCACATTGATATTGCCGTGATAATGCGAATGTAACTGACTTTCAGCTTCGAGTGTGGTCAGAACGCAATAACCTAATAGTTCGCGTGTCTGCAAGTCGAGTGCGCCACGGCTGTATATTTCGCCAAAGAAATAGTCTGTCAGAAACCGCTCCACGTGCTTGCCCATATCTGCGGGCAATCCTTCCATCACCGAGGCAATGCCGCCGGGATAAAGTCTGTTCTGAATCGTTTTGCCTGTTTCGTGTCGGTTGTTCTCCATTACGGTTCCCTGTTTCTCTATCGGTAAGGAAATTCCGCGTTCCTTGAATACTTCGTTCACAGTACCCACTGCATTCAGCATCTTCGGGAAGCCGATAAAGGGAGCTGTGAGATACATTACTTCGCGAAGCTCTTCGGGAGTGACACCAACATTGAGAGCCGCTTCGGCATGTGTTTTCAGCTGAGGAAGGGTTTGCATAGTGGCAAGGGTGATGCAGGTGATCATCTCCCGCTGTTTCAATGTCAGGTTGCCTGTCTGGAATACTTCTCCAAAAATGAACTTCTGCAGGATGTCCATCATTTCCGGGTCCGTTCCCTGTCCGGTCAGTGCTTCACCGCCGAACAGTGTGAGATAATTCTGTTTGCAAACTTCAATTCTGTCCATATGGCTCTCCGTTGTTTGTGCCATCGCAGGCAAACTGCCCGCCAATGCGAAGGCAATCATTCCCATTATCTTTTTCATCGCTTTCTCTCGTTTTTTATCTAATGCAAAAGTACGTCAGGTGAAGCGTAGATTTTGTAATCATAAGTGGGGGAAAGATACCTTTTTTACGGAATTTGGCGGGTGCTTAGAACCTCGTCCTGTCAGTATGTGGCAGAAAGGTCTCCCTAAAGTCCCTCTTTCCCTCCCTAAACTCCCTCTTTACGATCGTAAAGTGCCTCTTTCGGTGTAGGAATATAGGCTTTTTTAGTTATCTTTACCCCCAATTGAAAATACGCATACGGTCATGGAGCAGAATCAGGAATTGGCACTGGCATGGGAGTTTATAGAAAATACCGGTACTCATCTTTTTCTTACAGGAAAGGCGGGTACGGGGAAGACGACGTTTTTGAGGAAACTGAAGGAAGACAGCCCGAAGCGGATGATCGTGCTGGCTCCTACGGGGATAGCCGCCATCAATGCCGGAGGGGTGACCATCCATTCCTTTTTCCAGCTTCCGTTTGCGCCTTACGTGCCCGAAACTTCTTTCAATGCCGACGGAAAGGCTTCGTACCGTTTTCGCTTTGGGAAAGAAAAGCTGAACATCATGCGCAGCATCGACTTACTGGTGATTGATGAAATCAGTATGGTACGTGCCGACCTGTTGGATGCCATTGACAACGTACTGCGCCGTTTTCGCGACCGGACTAAACCGTTTGGTGGCGTACAACTGCTGATGATAGGCGACTTGCAACAGTTGTCGCCGGTGGTGAAAGAGGACGAATGGCAACTGCTGGGCAGGTTCTACGACACGCCTTACTTCTTTTCGAGCCATGCGCTGAAACAGACCGAATATTGCACCATCGAATTGCAGAAAGTATACCGTCAGAGCGACGGAGATTTTCTGGAACTGCTGAACCGCATTCGCGAGAACCGTTGCGATAAGACTGTGCTCGATGCGTTGAACCGTCGGTATATTCCCGATTTTCATCCGCGGAAAGAGGACGGGTACATCCGGCTAGTAACCCATAACTATCAGGCACAACGCATCAACGAGCACGAGCTGGAGCAACTGCCCGGGAGGGTATATACTTATCGTGCTACCATCGATGGCAAGTTTCCCGAATATTCTTATCCTACCGACGAACTGCTGGAGCTGAAAAAGAATGCCCAGATCATGTTTGTGAAGAACGATACGTCGGGCGAACACCGTTATTACAACGGTATGATCGGCGAAGTGACGGATATTTCGCAGCAGGGCATTGTTGTGCGTACGCTGGAGAATCCGCAACCATTTGTATTGCAGGAAGAAGAATGGGCTAATGCGAAATATGTGCTCGACGAAGAGACAAAAGAGATCACCGAGGACATTGAAGGAACCTTCAAGCAATATCCTGTAAAGCTGGCATGGGCCATCACGATTCATAAGAGTCAGGGGTTGACTTTCGACCGTGCGGTGATTGATGCCAGTGCATCGTTTGCTCACGGACAGGCTTATGTGGCCTTGAGTCGTTGTCGCACGCTGGAAGGCGTGGTGCTGAGTGCTCCGTTGTCGGAACGGGCCATTATTAATGACGAGGCGGTAGAAGCATTTACGTTGAAAGCCCGTGACAGTCGTCCGGATGCGATGCGGGTACATACGCTGCAACAGGCTTATTTCCTGGAACTGCTGACGGGGTTGTTCGACTTCTTCCCGCTGGAGCAAAGCTTGCGCAGGTATGTGCGTCTGATAGACGAGCACTTGTATAAACTTTATCCCAAACAGCTTGCTTCCTATAAAGAGGTAGTGGAGCAGGTGCATGAAAAAGTGGTGATGGTGGGGCAGAAGTTTAAGCAGCAGTACACGCGTCTGGTAGGTGCCTCTGCCGATTATATGACGGACCAGCATCTGCAGGAACGCATTCATCAGGCTGCCTTGTACTTTGGTGAGCAGCTTCAGCCGCTGGAGGAACTTCGGAAGAACCTGATACTGCAATCGGACAACAAAGAACTGAAGAAAAAACTGCGCGATGCAGCAGATGAACTGGTGGAGGGTATATTGCAAAAAACAGGATTGCTGAAGTTTGTCGTTCAGGAGGGTTTTCATACAGCACCGTATCTGAAGCAGAAAGCACTACTGTCCATCGCAGACCCTCAACAGGCAGCCGGCAAGCAGGCGGCTAAAGGCAGGCAGAAGACAGCTGCCGGAGGTGGAAAAGCCGATGTGCCTGCCGATATTCTTCATCCGGAGCTGTACAACCGCCTGGTGGCATGGCGCAATGCCGAAGCGGGCAAGCAGGGGATGCCGGTATATACGGTGCTGCAGCAGAAAGCAATATTGGGAATCAGTAACCTGCTGCCTACTGATGAAGCCTCGTTGCTGTGCATTCCGTACATGGGCAAGAAAGGGGTTGAAAAGCACGGAAATGCCATTCTGGAGATGGTGAAGGCTTATCGGAGAGAACAGGGAATGCCCGATGATGCGCTTTCGTTAGATTAAGCCTACAGCGTGATGGATGGCGTTTGTCTGCTCTTTTTCGTGCAGATATAGCTGGAAATATTCACTCCATGTTTTCCCGGTCTCGAACTTCAGCAAGTCATTGAAATAGGCTTCTGACAGTTTCAGAGTGGCGGCACAGGCAGTCGGAGGAGGAACCTGTATCTTGTCCGGATGACAGCCTTCGGTGTAGCGGTCAATCCATCTTTCGGTTTTGCAGACGATGGCTTTGTTCTGGTTGTCACGGGTGATGAACTGACGTTCGTAATAGCGTGTGCAATATTCGAGCATCAACTCGATGTGGTACGATAGGATGACACTGCTATGAACGTCGGCCGGATAGCGCAGCTCGTTTTCGAGGTTCCTGAGGCAGCATACGATTTGTTCGGTTTCGCGTTGGGACAAGTGCAGGGCCTCGCTCTTGGTGTAGCCGAAGAACGAGTATTTTTTGATTCTTTTGGTCAGTGATGTGTCGAACTGGTCGGGCTGAAAAACGAGCAGATAACCTTTCGAGGGAAGCGAGTGTTCCTTGTCCATGCGGAAGGTCTGTTCGGGAGGCAAAAATATCATGGTGGCATACGAGTAGTCGCAGCTTCCTTTTCCGCAACAGCAATGGCTCTTTTCGCATTTCTCAGCCAGAATGATGGCATATACTCCAAACTTTATGCTTGTTTGCTGCATGCAGGAGTCCGACAGATTGATAATGCTTATTTCGGGATGCAAGGTCCGGCTTCCCAGGCATAGGTTACATTCATATATGTTTTTTAGTTTCAGCATGCGTCATTCTGTTGTCATATCTGTCGGCAAAAATAGTGACTTATGGCTGTATCCGGATAAACATTATTACGGATTCTGTTATCTTTGTTACGGTTGCAGAGGAGCTGATTGAGTCCGTGAAATCCAAGCAATCCATACCTGAGCATAACGGAAAGTCTGTCCCGCTAATTCTTGATACACCTGCTTCTGTAATTTGGGTACTGAAATCAGTAAATAGTTTGTTGCGCTGACAGATTTTTCTTTCTTATTTTGCAAGGTGTTTTTTCGGTTGTTTGTGCATTGGAGGGAGGAGATAACAGATCTGTCTGATGCCGGTCGGATGGAAAAACGAATGTATCATAATCATTAAAATATAGAAGCAATGGCAAAAAAAGTGTTGATTTTATCATCCAGTCCTCGTCGGAGAGGAAATTCGGATACGCTTTGTGATGAGTTTATGCGTGGAGCCATCGAAGGCGGTAACGAGGTTGAAAAGGTGTTCTTGCGCGACAAGAATATTCATCCTTGTCTGGGATGCAGCGTGTGCAGTTACGAAAAGAAACCCTGCCCGCAGAAAGACGATGCGGCTGAAGTGATTCAGAAAATGCTGGAAGCCGACGTGATTGTAATGGGCACTCCTGTCTATTTTTATGCGATGAGTGCGCAGATGAAGACGCTGATAGACCGTTGTTGCGGTCCGTATACCGAAATGAAGAACAAAGAATTCTACTTTATCGCTACCGCGGCCGAAGACTATCCTTCGATTATGGAACGCATCGTTGACAGTTTCAGTGGATTCCTCGACTGTCTGGAGAATCCGATGCTGAAAGGTACCGTGTTCTGTGGCGGGGTATGGCATCCGGGCGAGATAAAAACAAAACCCGAAGCCATGCGCAATGCTTACGAGATGGGACTTCGGGTATCGCTTGATTGAGCAGTATCGGCAGAGGGTCAGTAAGGAGAGTTTCGTCCTTGCTGTACTTCTATACGGAAGCCGAACGAACCGTCCTGCGATTTCAGTTCGAAAGCACCTTTAAAATTATTTCTTTCCCAGGGAAGGGCAGAAGGATTGAAAACCTTTCGTCCTTCCTTGTTGTATTCGCCGTAGGTGTTGATACGCATACCGTTCTTCAGTTTGAAGCTGCCCATTTGCAGGTTGTCCATCAGGCTGCCTACAGAGTTCGGACCAAAAGGATTGAGATAGAAAGACGAACCGCTGCTGAACATGTTGCTAAGCCCCGACGAATAGGTGACGTCCGGATTGAGCCGGAATAGCTGGCTGTAGTCTTTGCTTGCGTTGGGAATGACAATCTTGAAAGACTTGCTCAGGTCGGGAGTTGGCATTTTGATCAGACTGTTCATATCTATCAGGAAGCCTCCGTAGTTTCGGGTTCCGTCGGGTAGAAGTTGCTCTTCAGCAGGGGGAATGTTGCCTGTCTCCTGGCGCAACGTATCGGTTGCCACTTCGTTTTGGGCAAAGGCCATGCTGCTGTACAAGGCAATGATCGTGAATAGAAATAAAAAACGTTTCATTTTATCTACACATTTTGTCTGCTTCAAAGATAATGCTTTTCTGCCGACCCTTTCGCGTGTCTTAAGACTATTTATCTGTTTTTCAATATTACGTGAAAGATGACTTAGCGACATTTCTATTGGGTAATCAGTTTATATCCGATGCCGCGTACATTGATGATACGTATATTTTCGTCTTTGGCCAGTTTGTGGCGCAGTTTGGTGATGAAGACGTGCAGGCTTCGTTGATTGAAGAAGGAGTCATCGCCCCAGAGGTCGAGGAGGATGTCGCGCATGTTCACCACACAGTTGCGGTTCTGGCAGAGGCGGCGCAGTATTTCGGTTTCACGGTGCGACAGTTCCTGTTGGTTGCTTTCGTGAAGGAGGAGCTGGCGCCGGATGTCGAGCTGGTAACTGCCAATCGGGTAGAGGGAGGGGGCTTCCACTTCGGTGGTTGTGTAGGTACAGGCACGGCCTACCAGTGCCTTGATGCGTATGATAAGTTCCTGCATGCCGAATGGTTTCTTCAAGTAGTCGTTGGCACCCAGTTCGAAGCCTTCGACAACATCGTTCACGGCCGAGCGGGCAGTGAGGAAAAGGACAGGCGTACGGCGGTCGCTTTGCCGGATACGGCGTACCATCTCGAAACCGTCCATGCGGGGCATCATGATGTCGGCTACCACTACGTCGGGGTGAATCTCGAAAAAGAGGCGCAGGCCTTCTTCACCATCTGCAGCGGTATGGATAAGGAAGCCTTGACCTTCGAGGGTGTCCTTGATGATCATGGCAAGGGTCTGTTCGTCTTCGACGAGGAGGACGGATATAGAATCATCGGGCCTCACCCCCGGCCCCTCTCCCAAAGAGAGGGGGGAGGGGGTGTGTTTACTATCTTTGGTTATCATTTTTGCTGTTTCTGTTTTTTATATTAATCAAGCGTTGGAAAACATTCATTATAAGTATTCATTTTCAGATACACTCACTGCCTCCCCTCTCCTTGGGAGAGGGGCCGGGGGTGAGGCTTTGCTTGCCCTCAATCTCACCTTAAACTCACTCCCTTTCCCCAGTTCGCTCTTCACTTCCACCGTACCGCCATGCTTCTCTACCATTGTCTTCACATAGAACAGACCGAGGCCGTAGCCTTTCACTTCGTGCAGGTTGCCGGTGGGTACACGGTAGAACTTGTCGAACACATGGGGCAGGCGGTCGCGGGCAATGCCGATGCCGTGGTCGCTGACGCAGATTTCTGTATATACTTGTCCGTCTGTGGCAGTGTGATTGCTGCAACGGACGGTAATGTCGGCCTGGTTACGCGAATACTTCACGGCATTGTCCAGCAGATTGCTCACGATGTTAGACAGATGGGTACGGTCAGCAGGTACGGTCAGGTTTTCGGGGACGATGTCGAGCGTGATGTGGACAGGCTTGTCGGCTTTCAGCTTATGCAGTTCGACGAGGGAGGGCAGGAGGGTAGCTAAGTGTACTTCTTCCCAATGGAGGCGGAAGGTCTTGCGTCGCTCCATCGACATGGAAAGTATCTGCTCTACCAGCCCGCCGAGGCGTTGCAACTGCTCCTGGCAGATGCGCAGGTAGCGTTCGCGCTTGTTGGGATCATCGGCCTGGTGGAAGTTGAGCAGGGCATCGGTGGCGGCATAGGCCACGGCAATGGGTGTCTTCAGTTCGTGGGTGATGTTGTTGGTAAAGTCGCTTTTCATTTCCTCCAGCGTCTTCTGCCGCAGGATGGTGTGGATGAGGTACCAGAAAGAAAAGCCGAGAATGAGGAGGATGACCAGCGAAGTTATCAGTATGCCTGCCATCTGCCGCAGCACGAGGCCACCCAACGGTTCGGTAGTGAGCTGATAGACGTCGTGTTCCGAAGAGGAGAAGGCATATTGGTAGCTGACGGCATCGGGACCGGGCACATAGCCGGGTGTGCCGCCTGTGGCCAGGGTATCGGTATAGAGCCAGCGGTCTTGGGCGTCGTAGCCAGAGTACAGGTATTGCAGGCGGTAGCGTATGGGGATGTTCATTTCCCTGAGGCGGGTGTTGAGCAGGCTGTCGTATACACTGAAATCGGGACTTCTCAATATGTCGAGCCCCGAGTGCAGTCCGCGTTGCAGGTAAATGGCCATGCCGGTCATGGTGCGTTGGTTGCGCAGCAGCATGTCGAGCCCCTCCTTTGCATGAAGCATGGCGTCGGGGCGCACGGTATCTGTCTCTATCCGCTGTAGCGTATCGTTACGGGCGGTGAAGCCCTCTATCACAGTGTCAGATACCTGATGCAGCACGGTGCTGCTCCGCACAAACTGCTTGCCCTCGTCGTCAAAACCAGTGGAGATGGAGACTTCGCCATGCTCTCTGTTCCTTTCCTGTAGGTGTTCGATACGCACCAGCATCTCGTTGTAGTCGCTGATGCGCATGGCTTCCGTGATGTTGCGCTCCAGGTCGGTGCGCATGGTGCGGTAGAGGCCTGTCAGCCAGTAGGTCTGATAGGCAAAGATACCCGTCAGCGAGAGGATGACGAGCAGGGCGATGTATTTCGAGGGTAGTTTCATGGGGATAAAGATACGCACTTCCTTTTTATCTCCCGATGTCTGGTAAGACTAAATAACACTTCTTTTTCGGTAGTCCGGTGGCTGGATTTCTTCTTATATTCGGTTGTATGTATTAATTTTGTGGCCCGAATTAAAATTGTTGAATATATGAAACATATTATTGATGTAGATACCTGGGTCCGTCGTGACAACTATCGTTTCTTTGAGACCTTTGTCAGTTCGTGGTATGCTGTGGCTACCGAAATCGACTGTACCGAAGCCCGTGCGGCAGCCAAACGCCGGGGGCAGTCGTTCTTTCTCTATTACCTGTATGCCGTGGTACGTGCTGCCAACGAAGTGGACGAGTTGCGTTACCGCATCGACAAGCAGAATCAGGTTGTCTTTCACGATCGGGTGGACATCATTACACCCATCGCCGTGCCCGGCCGTACGTTCTTCACCCTGCGCATTCCTTATCACGAAAGCTTTGCCGACTTCTATGCCGAAGCTCATCAACTGATTACCAATATCCCGCCCGACGGCGATCCTTATGGTGCCGAGAAGACGCTGATGGCCCAAGGCGACTACGATGTGGTGCATCTGAGTGCCGTGCCCGGCATGTATTTCACATCCATTACTTATACGCTGGCCGAAGCGGGCAATGCCTGCAACTACCCTTTGATGACTGCCGGCAAGGCCGTCATCCGCGAAGGCCGGTTGGTGATGCCGTTGTCCATTTATGTGAACCATGCTTTTGTCGATGGCTCTCACCTTTCGCTGTTCTTCCAGAAGATAGAGCAGTATCTGAAGGAGATTGCCGAGGACAAGAACGTTGAATAATACGATCCGATAACACTTGATAAGACTTCATAAGCCTGCGATAACGCGGGCTTTATTTGTCTCTGTCTATCTTTGTGTCACCGAAAAGAACGGCAGAAGGGTACAATCATCCCCGTTGATGGTAGGAATCATCCCGGTTGATTGGGGGAATCATCCCGGATGATTGTACCCTAAGGTCATGAGGAAGAAGGGCAGGGTACAGGCATACACCAATCCTTGTCTGCGACACTGGCGGCCGGACTTCGGAGTGATGTATCATGCAGTACAAAAATGAAGAAAAGAATGAAGAGACAAAACCTATTGGCATCGGCAGCCTGTCTGTTGCTGGCTCTGCCGCTCTCCGCCCAGGAGAATCTGGAAAAAGAAAACACGCGTACGCTGTCGGTCGACAGCATCCTGACGGGCGATGCCCGCATGGACAGTCTTTACCGGCATTTGCCCGAGGTGATGGTGACCGGCGAACGTCCCGTCGTGAAGGCTTCGGCCGGTAAGCTGGAGTACGACCTGCTGCGGATGATCAAAGACCGTCCGGTGGATAACGTATACGAAGCCTTGAAAGAACTGCCCGGCGTGATGGAGCAGGACGGTGCGCTGACGTTGGGCATGCAGGCGGTCACCATCGTGCTGGACGGCAAGGTGACCAACATGAGCGGTGCGCAACTGTACGCCTTACTGAAATCGTTGCCTGCCGACCGCATCGAACGCGTCGAAGTGATGTACAACGCGCCTGCCCGCTATCAGGTACGCGGAGCGATGATCAACGTCCGCCTGCGCCACCGCATCGGCGACCCGGGCGTGATGCAGGGCGAAGTCTACGGAAAATACAATCAGGAGCATGAAGCCTCGTTCGAGGAACGTGCCTCCTTGTTATACAACGGGCATCGGTTCTCGGCCGACTTTCTTTACTCTCACACCCTCGGCGAAAGTTTCAACACCACCGACAAGGAAGCCCGCCACTGGCAGCAGGCCGACGGTTCGACGCATCTCATCGACAACTACGAGGAGATGCGTGCCCGAAGCCATACCCACAGTTTCCGCCTGGGCACGGACTACACGCTGGCCGAAAACCATTCGCTGAGCTTTGTCTACAACGGTGCCTATGCGACGAGTCACACCCGGCAGAATTCTACGGGCACGCAGACAGCCGAAAGCCTGAGCGAACAGACCTCGTGGCTACACAACGGCCGTCTGGACTATCAGGCACCCACCGGACTGAAGGCAGGCGTGGAGTTCACGTGGTACAACGCTCCGGGCAACCAGCTGCTGCACAGCCGCATGGGCGATGATGCCCTCGACTTCTATACCGAAGACGGACAGCGCATCAATGCCTGGAAGCTCTTTCTTGCGCAGGAACATCAGCTGAAGAGCGGCTGGGGGCTGAACTACGGTGCAGTCTACACCACGAGCGTGGACCATTCATACCAGACGTATGAGAATGAAGAATTACAAATGAAGAATGAAGAATCAGTTTTGCCGAACGACGTCAAGTCACGCCGCCGCGAGCAGACGCTCAATCTGTATGCAGGCTTCAGCAAGTCCTTCGGACAGAAACTGATGACCGACTTCTCACTGGCCGTGGAGCGCTACAAGACACCCGTGTGGGACGAGTGGGACGTCTATCCCGTCCTCAATCTGACTTATTTGCCTGCCGACGGACACATCCTCCAGCTCAACTTCAGCAGTGACAAGAGCTATCCCGGCTATTGGGCGGTGCAGGACGTCATCTCGTACCTGGGTGGCGGCTACAGCGAGATACACGGTAACCCGTTGCTGAAGCCCGCCATCGACTATTCCACTTCGCTGACTTATATCCTGAAGTCGAAGTACGTCTTCCGTGCCTGGTTCAACCACACTAAGGACCGTGCCGTGCAGACGCTCTACCAGTCGCCCGACGAACTGCTGGAGTTGTACAAGTACTTGAACTTTGACTTTGAGCAACAAGCGGGCCTGCAAGCCTCCATACCCTTCAAAGCCGGACAGTGGCTCAATTCGCGCCTTACCCTTATGGGCCTTTGGATGCGCCAGAAAGACAGTGACTTCTACGACCTTCCCTTCGACCGCCATCGTCTGTTGGGCATCGCCGTACTGAACAACACTTTCACCCTGAGTCGCAAGCCCGACATCCGCCTGACCATCGATGGACGTCTGCAAGGGCGTGCCATACAGGGCATCTATGACATTCCCACGTGTGGCGACCTTTCGGCCACGCTGCGCTACACCTTCCTTGGCGGCAATGCCGTGCTTACTGCCTGGTGTCGTGACATTCTGCAGACCTCTATGCCTTGCCCGCAGATACGCTACGCCCGCCAGTGGGTGACAAACGAGTACTCCAGCTTCCGCAGCGTGGGCCTATCCTTTGCCTGGAAATTCGGTGGCTACAAGGAGAAGAAGCGCGAGGCGGTGGATACGTCGCGGTTTAAGTAATGAGTTGTAGAAAATAAATACTATCTTTGCCGGAAAGTAAAACATTGGATATGAAATCGAGTTTATTGCTAAGTCTATTGTTTGTTACTTTCTTGGGAATTTCTTGTACCGGTTATAAAAAAAAACAGACGAATAAGACAGACATTATCGACAGTATTGTCCGCCCGACTGCCGATACAGCGTTTGTCAGAAAGAACGGGGTTGCGCTTCATACAGCCTTATCTTCCAAGATACACTCCTTGAAAGATACGTTGCTTCGTTGTAATATCATCGGCTACGGTATGGGAGAGTATGAGAACGTCTATCTGATAGCCAACACACCGGAATGGCAGGAACGTTTCAGAAAAGAAGTGGCCGACCATCCTCTTATCCGTTTTCATGGTTACGACGGGAACGATGTCTGCGAGGAAGAAGGCGTGAACCATCTGTACGGCTTGCATCTATGGACCGAAGCGGAAGTCCGGCCCTTGTCCACACAGACTCTTTCTTGTGTATTCAGCAACGAAAGCGATACGGACATCTTATGCAGCAAGCACTACTCCCTGGCCTACGAAAAGTCTCCCGGCCACTGGTGCTACTTGCCCATCAACACTTATGCCGAAGATATCGGCATCATTGTCAAGCCCGGAACCGAACATCGTTTCACAGCCCGTCTGTATCCCGAACTCTTCCCCAATCTTCCCACCCGCTACCGCCTGTTTTATGAGGTGTGGAGAGAATGGGGAGAAGATGCAAGAGAGAAGATTGTACTCATGGAAGAATTTCGAATGAAGGAATAATATGAAAAAGATTGTTTGGCTAAGTATATGTTTCCTGCTGAGCCTGTCTCTTCGGGCAGAAGTCGTGCCACTTGATACGATACCTTTCGAGTTGGGTACTGACAGCCGTTTGTATGTGACAGTCTATATCAACGGGCAGGATGACCGTCCCCTGCGCTTTCTGCTGGATACGGGGGCGACGGATGTGGTGCTCAATTCCAATTCGCTGCGCACCGAAGGGCTGGCTGCCTTTACGGAAAGTGTGGAGAACAGTGGCGCCAATTCGGTGGAAACCATTCCTTCCACAGAGTCCTCGCAGGTGGTGAGGATGGGTTGCCAGGCTATTTCTGGCCTGAAGTTGATAGCTATTCCTTATCCACCTGATGCCTGGGATGGTGTACTGGGGCTTTCATATCTGAGGAACTTTGATGTCTGTATTGATTATCGGCGGAAATCTATCTTCCTGTATGAATTGGGCGACGGGCAGAAGGCGGCATCGGACAAGGCTGTCAGGCTGAAGATGGACTATCGTCTGGGAGTGCCGGTCGTTCCGGTTGGTGTGCGTGTCGGCGGAGTGGATTATCAGATATCGGTAGAAGTCGATACTGGTTCCGACCGTGTGTTCGATCTCAATACACCTTTCGTCCATCGCAACGGCCTGCTGGACACACAGAAACCATTTGCCATCTCGCGCATAGCCGGTACGGTGAAGGACGGTGGTGAACTTCAGAATGTGTACTTCGATTCGGTAACACTGGGAGATGCATTGACTTTGCCTCGCATACCCGGTGCTTTTTCTACGGTGAAAACAGGTGTACAGGCCAGTGACGTGATGGACGGGGTGTTGGGCAACAATTTCCTGCAACGCTTCAACCAGCTCTATGACTTCAAGAACGATTCCCTTTATTTGGAGGTGAACGACCGGCTTTACACTCCTTTCTATGACTTTCTGGTTCGTTGAACAGGAAGTTCATATCATTGTAACGCTTTGTACATACCCCTGACACATCTTGTGTTCATCTTTGTATCAAGAAAAACAACAAGCTGAACAATGATGCGTCTACGTACATTTTATTCTACCATTGTGTTGTCCGACATTCATCTGGGGACATCACACTCCAAGACAACCGAAGTGACTAACTTTCTGAAATCGGTGAACTGCCGCCGTCTGATATTGGATGGAGACATTATCGACGGATGGGCTTTACGCAAGGGGGGCACCCGCAAGTGGCAGGCACGCCATACGGAGTTCTTCAAAGTTATCATGAAGATGATGGAGAAACAGGGAACGGAGGTTATCTATGTGCGGGGCAACCACGATGACTTCCTGGACAGCCTCGTGCCCTTTACCTTCTACAACATCCGCATTGTAAAGGACTTCATTCACGAAAGTCATGGCAAGCGTTACTACGTGACGCATGGCGACATCTTCGATACCGTTACTACAAACATGAAGTGGCTGGCACAGTTGGGCGACTTGGGCTATACCTTCCTGCTGTGGCTGAACAAAATCTACAACAACTATCGTACGCGTCACGGTCAGCCTTACTATTCGCTCTCACAAGCCATCAAGCAGAAGGTAAAGACTGCTGTTTCCTATATTTCCGACTTCGAACAGGAGTTGGTGAAATTTGCCCGTGCCCGCAAGTGCGACGGAGTAATATGCGGACACATTCATCATCCGGCCGATACGTGGTACGATGATATCCATTACCTCAACTCGGGCGACTGGGTAGAGACTATGTCTGCTTTGGCTGAAGACGAAGACGGCAACTGGACGGTCATCCGCTATGGAGAGTTGCAGATGGACAATGTACCAGCTTTGTTTAGCAACGCTGCTTCCTGATAAAAGTAATCTCAAACAATTGAGAGTAGAATGACTTGAAGAATATTGTCCGAACAGGCTTTTCCTTATATGTGGGTATAATCATATTCTAAATGTAGATTGCAGTTAAAAGATAAGTGTATGACAAGAAATAAAATGTATAATTGGAAACGTATTGTCATTCCCTTCTTAATTTTGGTGATAAGTTTTGGCATTGGTTTCTTGATTGGCAAATTGGTGATGATAATCAGATGAAGATATGCCGATATCAGTTTTGTTTCAGTATCTTCATTGCGATATCCATATACCGTGTGATGTCGGTAGTAATCTCGCGGTCGTATACATCACAACGTTTGCGTCCCAGACGTACGACGATGGCATCCATCTCGGGGATGGCGATGATGTACTGTCCCAACATGCCGCGCAGGTAGGGGCAACGCATGCCGTGATAATCCATGATCCACGTCTGGAAGCCATAATAGCTGAGCGTATCTTTACCCCATTGGTCTTTCAAGTACGAGGCAGGGCGCATCAGTTCGTTCATGTAGGCTTTCGATACCAATTGGCGGCCTTGCCAGTTACCATGATGCAGTAACAGGCGGGCAAAGCGGGCTACATCGCGTGCCGTGGTGTGGAAGCAGCAGAAAGCCTTCTCGTCACCGTCTTTCTTGTCCAGCAGCCAGTAGGCATCCCGTTCGGCTTGCATGGGCTTCCAAAGTTTTTCTTCTGCATATTCACTTAGTGTCTGTCTAGTAGCAGCTTCGATGACGAAGGCCAACAGCTGTGTCTCCCCGCTACGGTAGGAATATTGCACACCGGGTTTATCAACCACTTCCAGGCCGGTTACCAAGTCGTACAAGTCGTTGCCGTAGTAGCCGTGTGTGGTGACGGAGAAAAGCGAGGCATAGGCTTCGTCCCACGCCATGCCGCCGCTCATGGTAAGCAGGTGGCGCAGAGTGACGTCGGCCTGCATTCCTTTCGTATAGGCAGGAATGTAGCGCGACACGGGATCATCCAGACTGTGTATCTTTCCTTCGTCGAGGGCAATACCGGTCAGCAGTCCTACGATGGTTTTCGTGGCAGAATAGATGTTCGAAGTCAGCGTGTCGTTCCAACCGTCGCGATAGCTTTCAAAGACGATGCTGTCGTGATGGATGACGAGGAAGGACACGGTATGCAGACTGTCCAGATAGTGCGCATCATTCTCCGTCAGCTGGTAGCGGTTATAGTCGGCAGAGAGGGGCCAGTGCCATACGTCATTGGGATTGTGGTGTACCGTGTGGCGGTGGAAGGTTTCCAGATCATCGATGACGGGCATCCAATGGATGAGTGCCTGACGGGCGTAGTAGGGCAGAGAGGCATAGACGATGGCAAGCACTGCTACCAAAGCGATGAGCACGCGGAGGATGGTTTTCTTCTTTGTTTTCATAGGTTTACTTTTTGTTCTGGATACTCAGGCAATATTCCGATGGCGTCATTCCTGTTTGTTTTTTGAACATCCGACTCAGATGCTGGGAATATTCAAATCCTAAACTGTATGCTACTTGGGTAACTCCTGTTCCACCAGCAAGCAGATTTTTCGCTTCTTGAATAATATACTGACGGATATGATTGCTTGCCGTATCTCCAGTTGTCTTTTTTATGAGATCGCCAAAATAGTTGGACGACATGCAAAGTTTGTCTGCAAAATACTGAACTGTGGGCAGTCCGAACGATAATTGTAAGTTCTCATCGAAATAATTCCGCAACAGATTCTCGAACTTGATGAGTATATCCGAATTTTCCAGTTTCCGTGTCATAAATTGTCGGTTATAGAACCGTTGGCAAAAATTCAATATCAGTTCAATGTATCCGACAATGATTGCATCTTGGACGGCATCATGCTTGCGCTCGATTTCCTTATGGGTCTGTTGCATTAGTGTGATGAATAAATCGTGTTCTTCGTCTGTCATGTGCAAGGCTTCGTTGACGCGATAGTCGAAAAACGAATATTCCTTGATTTTCTTTTCCAAATGCGTTCCGTGTAGCAGGTCTGGGTGAAATAGCAAGGCCCATCCTGTCAGATTGACTTCCTCACCGTTATCTTCTTTGCCACCTATCTGGCCGGGAGCTACACAAATGAGTGTCCCTTTATGGTAATCGTATTTCCCACGTCCGTATGCTAAGTCTATTTCTGATTCGTCGTGCAAAAATATTCCATAAACTCCATAGTTATTCAGGCAATGGCGTACAGGCGAAACTTCTGCAAAGTCTATAACGTTGACACATGGATGAAAGTCTGTAGCTCCGACATAGCGGCTGTAATCACTTACGTTTTTTACTTTCAGTATCTTACTCATGAAGTTTATACTAATTTGATGTTCAATCACAAAGATACGTCTTTCTTGTTAGAGAGAGAAGTAAAAAACGGGTTTATATCAGTGAAATGGATACAAACATCCCACTTATTGTCACTTTTGTCTTGTGAGTGCTTTCTAATTTTGCATTAAAATAATGATATACAATTATGAAAAGAAGAGATTTTTTGAAAATGACATCCATATCGACTCTGTTGGCAGCAGGAGAATGGATGGGACTGTCTAACGTATTTGCACAATTTCCATCGAAGTCGGTAAGCGGATATTCAAATGGTAGTTATCAGTCGGACAGTAGCATGGAGCATAGAAAGCTGAAAGGTTTGGATGTTTCTGCTATCGGGCTTGGTTGTTTGCCGATGGTAGGTTATTATGGTGGAAAGTTTGACAAGCGTGACATGATTGCCTTGATACGTCGGGCATATGATAAAGGAGTAACTTTTTTCGATACGGCAGAAGTGTATGGGCCTTATACCAGTGAGGAGTGGGTTGGTGAAGCACTGGCTCCGTTTCGGAAGGAGGTTAAGATCGCCACAAAGTTCGGATTCGGTGTTGAAGAAAGGCAACCGACTACACTTAATAGTCATCCCGATCATATCCGCCGTGCAGTGGAGGGATCGTTAAAACGTTTGCGTACGGATCATGTTGACTTGTTGTACCAACATCGTGTCGATCCGAATGTGCCGATGGAAGAAGTTGCAGGTGTAGTAAAAGATTTGATACAGGAAGGAAAAGTGTTGCATTGGGGAATGTCCGAAGCGAGTGCTTTTTCTATTCGACGTGCTCATGCAATATGTCCTGTTTCGGTTGTGCAAAGTGAATATGCCATTTGGTGGCGCGAACCTGAAACAAAAATATTTCCTACACTCGAAGAGCTTGGCATCGGTTTTGTTCCCTATTGTCCGTTAGGACGTGCATTTCTTACTGGTACGATTGATGAAAACAGCCGGTTCAAACAGGGAGATCGGCGGTGGAATTTGCCACGATTTACTCCCGAGGCTTTGAAACATAATATGCCACTTGTGGCACTTGTCCGTAAATGGGCGCAACGTAAAGGATTGACACCTGCTCAGTTCGCACTTGTTTGGATACTTTCGCGTAAGCCATGGATTGTTCCGATACCGGGAACTACCCATCCCGATCACTTGGATGACTTCCTTGGTGCAGGAATCATTCGTCTGTCGGCTTGGGAAATGGAGGAATTCGATAAGGAATATGCCCAAATTGATCTGATGGGGCATCGTGCCGATCCGTTTACTGAAAGTCAAATTGATAAATAAGAATAAGCAATGGATTATGTAACATTGAATAATGGTGTACAGATGCCGATGCAGGGATTCGGAGTTTTTCAGGTGTCAGATGCATTTATGTGCGAACAGGCTGTTTCCGATGCCATTAAGGTCGGTTACCGGCTTATTGATACGGCATCTGTGTATGGGAACGAACGGGCTGTTGGTGCTGCTGTTCAAAAGAGTGGTATTCCGCGGCAGAATTTATTCATTACAACCAAAGCATGGATATCAGAAATGGGATACAAGCAAACCATGCAAGCTTTTAAAGATTCGCTTATCCGTTTAGGAATGGACTATATTGATCTTTATCTGATTCATATGCCTTTTAATGACTATTATGGAGCATGGAGGGCCATGGAGGAACTCTATGCGTCAGGACATGTACGTGCTATTGGAGTTTGTAATTTCGAGCCGGATCGCTTAATAGACTTATGTTTGAATGTAAAAACTGTTCCGGCCGTTAACCAGATTGAAGTACATCCTTATACCCAACAGATAGAAGCAATGAAAATTATGCAATTACTTGGCGTACAGATGGAGGCATGGGGCCCTTTGGCTGAGGGTATGAACGGATTGTTCACAAACCCTCTTTTAACCGCTATTGGGCACAAGTATGGCAAATCGGCAGCACAAGTTGTGTTGTGCTGGCATCAGCAGCGTGGGACAGTTGCTATTCCGAAGTCGGTTCACAAAGAACGCATAGAAGAGAATTTTGCCATCAATGATTTCGTATTGAGTCAGGAAGATATGGAGACCATTGCTACGATGGATACTGCTCATCCTACAATTCTTGATTTACATGCTCCGGCAGAAGTTGAACGTTTGTATCATATCAAACCTATAGGTTGAAAATGTTGGTATAATTATTATAAATGGTCTGTATTATAATCAATAGTTGTACGGAAACAGCAGCGTAAATATACTCCCTTCACCGGGACAGGAACGGACATCGATGCTGCCACTGTGCTGGTGCATAATCTGCCGGGCCAGCGTGAGGCCGATGCCCGAACCTCCGGGCTTGGTAGTGAAGAAGGGAACGAAGATACGTTCCTGCACTTCGGGTTCGATGCCTGTACCATCGTCTGTCACGCGAAGGAAGATACGGCCGGTAGGGGTGACACCTGCCGATAGGGTGATACATTTGGCATCGTTTTCGCGGGCATTTTTAATCAGGTTGATGAGTACCTGTTCCACCTGTCCTTTGTCGGCCAAGAGGCGGAGTGGGGCAGGAGGTGGCATGAGACGTAAGTCGTTCTTATCGGTCTGCATGAATCGGAGGACGTCTTCCAACAGTGTGGCAGCGTCAAGAGGTTGCAGCAGGGGCGAGGGCAGGTGTGATACTTCCCGATAACTGCCTACGAAGCGGGTCAACGCATTCCCTCGTCGGGCAATAGTGGCAAGCATCTGCCGCATGTCTTCCTTGTCTTGTTCGTTGCCTTCCAGTCCGTCTACTTGCTTGCCCAACAATTCGGCTAAGGAGACAATGGGGGTGACAGAGTTCATGATTTCATGAGTCAGTACCCGTATCAGTTTCTGCCAGGCCAATGTCTCTTGGGTGTCCAGTGCCGAATGGATATTCTTCAGGCTGGCAATGACCAGCTTTCTTCCTTGCAGGATGAATTCCATGCCCGACAAGGCCAGTTGCGTTCCTTCTTCCTGTTGGTGAACCTGTATTACGTGCAGCGAGCCGGGACGCAAGTCACGTAGCAGGCGGGGCAGATCGGGATGGAAAAGGCGTAAATCATCTACAGTCTTGGGGGCTTTCAATATCCAGGTTTCTGCTTGCAGTTCGTTTACGGCAGTGGCCAGCAGACGTGTAGCGGCCTCGTTCTTCCATTCGATGTTGCCCTGTGGTGTATAGACCAGTATGGCGGTGTCAATGTGGTTGGCCAGTGCCTGAAAGTAAAGCAGGCGCCCTTCCTTGCGTTGCAGGTTGGTGCGGTAGTGTTCCAGTGCCTCCTGCATGCTGTCCAGCAGTTCGGGTGGCAGGCCACGATGACCGCTTGCCTGGTTGCTGCCGAAGGTTTCGGGAAATTCGGAGTAGCGCACCGACTGAATGAACTGCTCCATGAGGCGTGACGTACGCTTCATATACTGGCAGACAGCCCAGGCAATGCCCAGTGTCAGCAGGGCGGCCAGACACATGTTGATATAGAAACCGTGTACTGTCATCCAGGCTGTAAGGAGGCACGATGCCAGCAGGGCGGCGGTAAGCAGCAAGGGGGTACGGGTCCAGTGGGTTTTCATATTGTTGTTTTTTAGGAGTTGACAAGTTGACGAGTTGACAAGTTAACAAGACTACAAGGCGGTTTCTAAAGACTCGTCAACTTGTTCCCTTGTCTCCTTGTCAACTACAATTTATACTTCTCAATCCTCCGGTACAGCGACGTCCGCGTGATGCCCAGCATCTCGGCGGCCAGAGTGATGTTGCCGTTGCACAGGCGGAGCACTTCGTCAATGCTTTCACGTTCGATGCGCTCCAGGTTGTATCGTTCCTTTTCGTCCAGCGGTTCGTGCGTCAGGCGGCTTTGCAAGTGGAAGTCGCGTGCGGCCAGCATCGGTCCGGAGGTCAGGATAACTGCCCGCTCCACGGCATGCTCCAGTTCGCGTACATTGCCCGGCCAGCGGTATTGCTGTAGCTGACGGCGTGCTTCACGGCCGATGCCCTTTATCTCTTTGTGATATTTGCGGGCATAGCGCTGCACGAAGAAGTCGGCCAGCAGGAAGAGGTCGTCGCCCCGTTCGCGCAGAGGAGGCAGACGCAGTTCGATGGTATTGATACGATAGAGGAGGTCCTGGCGGAACTCGCGTCGGTCGATGGCGGCATACAGGTCGGTGTTGGTGGCGCAGATTAGCCGCACGTCCACAGGATAAGTGGTTGTGGAACCCAGGCGCGAGGCACGCCGCTGCTCGATGACGGAGAGCAGTTTGGCCTGCATGGGCAGACTGAGGTTGCCTATCTCGTTCAGGAAGAGCGTGCCGCCCGTGGCTGCTTCCATGCGTCCCGGCTTGGGACGGCGGGCATCGGTAAAGGCACCCTTTTCGTAACCGAACAGTTCACTTTCGAACAGCGGTTCGGGAATGCTGCCCAAGTCGATGGCTACGTAAGGTTTACTGCGGCGGGGCGACTGCTCGTAGATGTAGCGGGCCAGCAGGTCCTTGCCCGTACCGTTTTCGCCCAAGAGCAGCAGATTGGCATCGGTGTCCGAGCACTTGCGCACGGTCTGTAGCAGGGCTTGCATGGCGGCCGATTCGCCGATGATGCGTGTCGGTTCGGCAGGCGTGGCCAGCGCTTCGGCACGTTGTTCAAGGGTCTTCTTTTGTTCTTTCAGCACTGTTACCTCGTGTCGGCTGAAGCTGAGTTGCAGGGCAGCAGATACGGTGGCCAGCAGTTTGTCGTTCTGCCAGGGCTTGGGGATGAAGTCCGTGGCTCCCTGCTTGATAGCCTGCACAGCTTTCTCCGTATCACTGTAGGCAGTGATGAAGATGACCACTGCCTGTGGGTCGAGTTTCAATATCTCCTCCAGCCAGGCAAAGCCTTCGCGTCCGCTGACGGCATCGCGGCGGAAGTTCATATCTAGCAGGATGACGTCGTGGCGAACGCGCGACAGCAGGGGCAGCATCTCGCGTGGATCGTCGAGGGTAGTCACCTGTTCGGCCAGCGGGCGCAGCAGCATCTTCAGGGTGAAGAGGATGTCTTCGTTGTCGTCTACGATGAGTATTTTTCCTTTTTTCATGGGGTATGTTTTTTACCACAGAGGACACAGAGTGTCACAGAGTTTAATAGGAGTCATCAATAAAAAACTCCGTGTAACTCTGTGTCCTCCGTGGTGCCTACAAAGATACGTATTCTTTTCCGATAAACGCTGTACGGTAGCGTGCGATTGGTGTACGGATTCGGACGTTTTTTATCTACCTTTTTGATGATAATGTTCTGATGGATAGTAACTTGATGGTTTGGCACAGATGTTGTCCTGTTTTCTTTGTAAATCGAATGTATATCGTGATGAACAGACTCTCTTTACTTTTACTAACATTGTTTCTACTGGCAATAGGAACCTCGTGCCGACAACGTCGTCCGGGCATGAGCCGCGAGGAAGCGGCAGCCGAACTGGAGGCGCAGGCTGCCGAACAGGCCGCCCGTCGCCAACAGGCTGCTGCTACTTTGGATACTTTTGCCGCCGACTATCGCCCAACTGCAGGCATCAAGTATCAGCCAACGATTATCCGTACGGGTGCCAAGGTGCTCAACGTACCCGCTGCCCTGAAGAATGTACGTCCACTGGAGCCCAACGCATTGGGTACCCTTTCTTTCCATCCCACCGGTTACGAGGGATACGGCCTCGGTGCAGAGTTGATCCCCGTGGACGACGGCTGGCTGTTGACGGATTACGAAGGCTTTTGCTTGCTGGACAAAGACATGAAACTGCGCAAAGTCCTCTTCAGGAATGACGTGGAAATCAGTGAAATGAAGATGGGCAACGGACAGACCGGATATAGCATGCGCATGAACCGCACCCTCCGCAGCGTGGGCTACGACCCTTCCGTCCGCCAGCTCCGTGGCCTCTATGGAGGAAAGACGATGCAGGAAGGACAGCACGGTTACGAATGTGCCATTGCCACTCTGCCTTGGGACGCACTTGCGGAAGCCGCCGAACCATGGACACCCGACCAACTGCCCAGCAAGTTGCCCATCGCCAGGACGCAGGGCAATGCCTTTGCCGTTACGGAAGGCGGCTGGCTGATGACCGAGCCTTTCAGTTCGCGACTCTGCATCTTCGGGCAGAAGGGCGACACGCTGTGCCGATTTACGGTGAACGATGCCGAGGACTACGTGCCCACCTCCACCTACCGCAGTGGCGAAAATACCGCCGTATATCATTATGACGGGAAGCTCCGCCTGTTTATGGCATACGACAACACCGTCTACGAGCTGGCGGATGCCTCTACGCTCAAGGCCGTCTGGCGGCTGGACTTCGGCACACTAAAGCGCCCCACGGGCAAGTACGTGACAGGTAGTCTGAATAATAGCCTCGACGGCTATTACCTGGTCGACAGCTGGATAGAAACAACTCGACACCTGCTGATCCAGCTGTCGTATGGCTACGATTCGCCCAATGCCCGCAGCCAGGGGAAGGTGACGCTCTACACCTTGGTCTATGACAAGCGTACGGGCGACTTTTTCAGCCTGCCCGGACAGACCGACAAGGAAGGCCGTTATACATACGCCAATCTGCCCTTTCGCGTAAAAGGGAAAGACATCTCCCTACTGCCTTCGCTGACGGCAGGCGACCAGGCCGCCATCCTCTTCAAAGGAAAGCGGCTGAAGGAGATGCTGCCCGACCTGCCCCTGTCGAAGCAGGTAAAGGAAGAGGAATTGGTCATTGTACGGATGGAGTGACGCCAACGTATGGGCTTTGCCTGTCCGATGTCCTTCCTTACCGGTATCAAGATACGGACAGAACCGGGAATCATCCCCGTTGATTGTAGGAATCATCCGTATTGATTGTAGGAATCATCCCGGATGATTGTACCCTCAGTCCGTAGGGTAGTAGGGGAACGTCTGCGGAATAGACCGGCCGATGCAGTAGCCTTGCAGGGCTGCTGACAGACAGGTGCGAGAGAATTTGTATATTTGTAAAACCCGAATAACAACAGAATTATGCTAAGACATTACATCAAAGTAGCGCTTCGGCTCATCCGCCGGAGCCTGCTGTTCTCCTCCATCAACCTGATGGGTTTTGTGCTGGGCCTGACGGCTGCCTTCCTCATCTACCTGTGGGTGGTGGACGAACTGACGCACGACGACTGCTTCCGCGACGGCAGCCGCATCTATCGTGTGACGGAGCTTCGCCGCGAAGCGGGCGGAGAGGTGAAGGAGTCACCCCGCCTGCCACGCACGCTGGCCATGGACTTCCGGCAGAAGTTCCCGCAGGTGGAGGACGCGACGGCCATCAAGTACGGCGACCGGCACTCCTACGAGGCTGAGGACGGGAAGAAGATGGCGGTAACGGAAACTTACGTGGACAGCACCTTCTTCCGTTTCTTCACCTTCCCCGTGGTGGAAGGTACCCTTCAACGCATCAACGACAATCCGAACAACGTGGTTATCTCCTCCGAACTGGCCCGCAAGTTCTTCGGCCGGGGCACGGCCGTCGGGCAGAAGCTGACCTTTTCGTTCGGTAGCTTCACCAACGACGTCTATACGGTGGTGGCCGTGGTGGACATTCCCCGCAAGAGCCACATCCGCTTCGAGCTGGCCATGCCGATGGAGGCGTATGGCAGGAGAGCCATGAACATCGATTGGGATACCTTTACGGAATTTCTGCACGTCTATGTCAAGATGAAGAAAGGGTCGACTATGCTTCGTAGCGAGGCGCAGGCCATGAGCCGCCTGCTGGCCGACCGTGGCGAGAAAAACGTACGCCTCGGCTTCCAACCCCTGCACGACATCTATCTGCATACCCGCTTTGCCGACCCCGACGTGAAGAAGCACGGCAACCAGGCCACCGTCTATCTGTTCATCGCCCTGGCGGTGCTTGTCATCTTCATGGGAGCGTTCAACTTCACCACCCTGTCCACCGCCCGTGCCTCGCTGCGCTATAAGGAGGTGGGCGTGCGCAAGGTGACGGGAGCCAAGCGACGGGTGCTCATCGGGCAGTTCCTCTCCGAGGGGATGGTACAGGCGTGCATCGCCCTGCTGCTGGCATTGGCGCTGACGGAGCTGACCCTGCCTCTGTTCAACCGGGTGATGGAGACCGACCTACGACTGGAGGCGAGTTGGAGCGTGGTGCTTTATATACTCTTCGGCATTGTAGGTGTGGGTTGCCTGGCTGGCAGCTATCCGGCGTTCTATCTCTCGTCCGTCAACCCGTTGCTGGCCTTCAAGGGCGGGCGCAAGACGGGGCGCAAGGGCGGGCTGATACGCGGACTGGTGTGCGTGCAGTTTGTCATCGCCCTGGTGCTGATGTTGCTGACGGGCATCGTCTTCAAGCAGTTGCACTACATGCAGAACAAGGACATGGGGTTGGACAAAGAGAACATCCTTTGTATTTATACCAGCCTGTGGTACAACGTAGGCGACTTCAAGCAGGAGCTCTTGCGCAATCCCGACATCAAAGGCGTCACCATGTCGTCGCCCATCGAGAGCTTCGGCGAAGGCACCAGTTACAAGGATGGGAAACCAGTGGAGTGGGTGGATGTCGACGGGCGCACCGACTCTCTGCGCATGGTACAGCTATGGGCCGACGGTGACTTCGTGAAGACTTTCGGCATGCAGTTGGTGAAAGGCAAGCTGATGGATGCCGGCTTTGATAACTATTGGGACCGTAGCAAGATGAGAACTGCCGTCATCAACGAGACGGCCTGGCGTGCCATGAAGGTGGCCGACCCCATCGGATTGGAAATTCGTCCGGAGGGAGACAGACCGATACGTATCGTGGGCGTGGTGAAGGACTTCAACTTCCAGTCCATGCGCGAGCATATCAAGCCTGCCTACATCTGGTACAACCCCGAGGCTCTGAGCTATCTTTACATCAAGATAGCCCCCGAGCGGCGGCAGCAGACACTGGCCTTCATCAAGGAGAAGTTCGAGGAGTTTGCCGCACGCGACAATGCCTACATCAAGGACTTCAGCTACCAGTTCTTCTCCGACAAACTGAACCAGAATTACGCCCGCGAGCATCAGCAGAGCCGCATGTTGCTGTTCTTCACCGTGCTGGCCATCCTCATTGCCATGATGGGTGTGTTCGGCCTCGTGGCACTCTCCACCGAACAGCGCACCAAGGAGATTGGCATCCGCAAGGTGAACGGCGCACACTCCGACCGCATCGTACGTATGTTCTGCCGCGAGTACCTGGTGTGGGTGGGTATTGCCTTCATTGTGGCGTGCCCTGTGGGCTACTGGCTGATGCGCAGCTGGCTCAGTGAGTTTGCTTATCAGACATCCATCAGTTGGTGGCTCTTTCTGTTGGCCGGTCTGCTGACGGTGCTTATTACCTTGCTTACAGTCATAGGGCAGACGTGGCGCAAGGCGTCGCAGAATCCGGTGGAGTCGTTGAGATACGAGTAAATAAAGCCTCACCCCCCGACCCCCTCTCCAAAAGAGAGGGGGAGGAGGGTGGATGTACACATATATAATATATTGGATAAAATGTCTAACCATTAAAACAATGTCTAACCGTTAAAAACAACGCTTCTACTCCCCCCCTCTCCTTGGGAGAGGGGTCGGGGGTGAGGCTCAGAATATCTAATATGATCAAAGCCATTAATCTTACCAAAATATTTCGCACCGAAAGTGTGCAAACAACCGCATTGAACGAAGTGAACCTGGAGATACATCCGGGCGAGTTTGTAGCCATCATGGGCCCATCGGGCTGTGGCAAGTCTACGTTGCTTAACATCATGGGCCTGCTGGACAATCCCACCTCGGGCGAACTGTGGTTCATGGGACAGGAAGTGTCCCAGTGGAAAGAGAACGACCGTACCGACCTGCGCAATGGTAACTTAGGTTTCGTCTTCCAAAGCTTCAACCTGATAGACGAACTGACAGTGTTCGAGAACGTCGAACTGCCACTGCTCTATGCCGGCGTGCCCGTCCGCGAACGGGTGGAGCGTGTGAACCGTGCCCTCGACCGCATGCAGATAGCCCATCGTTCGGAGCACTATCCGCAGCAGCTCAGCGGCGGTCAGCAGCAGCGTGTGGCCATTGCCCGCGCCATCGTCACCAACCCCAAAATTATCCTGGCCGACGAGCCTACCGGTAACCTCGACTCCGCCAACGGCAACGAAGTGATGTCCCTGCTGAAGGAACTCAATGCCGACGGTGCTACGGTAGTCATGGTGACGCACTCCGAAGAGAATGCCCGTGAGGCCCGCCGCATCATCCGCATGATGGACGGGGTGATACTGACTGAAACTCGCGGGAATAGATAGATATAGGTGCAGCGTTTATTATTGTATTCCTTCAAATGTAAACGGGGTAGCTTCTTTAAACTCTTTTACGGTATTGCCGGTATGGATGCTTCCATCGGTCAGTTTGAGTGTTTTGACGGTTGCCTTTTCAGAGAAATCAACGTCGTCGAAGTTTATCCAGAAGATATTCGGACTCATCACTGATTCGTAATAATAGATACGGTCACGCTGGTTGGCTAAGGTTCTCCAGATGGTCGAAGATATGTTGGGCTGCCCCGGAGTTGATATGCCGTAAGGCACCGAACAGTTTCTGATGACACTCATGGCAGCGGCCGAAGCAATACGTATATCGCCGGTGACGGGAATGGCACGGGTATAGAACGACGCTCGGACGAAACGGTCGGCTGCCCGGTTGGTGCCCGGTAGCATGACGGTTCCACCTATTTCTTCCCAGTAGGCATTCAGTGCCAATTGTTGTTCGTAGATCGGAGAGTTGGTCATTACCAGATAGGAAGGATCGTGGTGAATGGTCAGTTTGCCGTCTACATATTCGATGATGGCATTGTCGCCCGATGCATCGGATATGGACAGATGCAAGGTTGCGAATTTGTCGGGCATGTTGGGGATATAAGCCGAAACCAGTGTAAACGGTTCCTTTTGTAAAGCGTCGACCGCTTCCTGAACTGTTGCGAAATTATCCAGTACGTATTGTGCCCAAAGCGAGATGGAAAGTCCAGGCTTGCTTTTGTCCCATGCCGGATATTCCGATTCGGCCAGCCAGAGCAGATTGGCGGAGAGTCCTTTCTCGTTCATGCCATCAGCCGTTGCGATATTATAGGCTGTGGCAATGACGCTGCCGTAACGCGAAGTCCATCGGATTGAATTTTCTCCTGCTGCGCCATTACGTTCCATACCTCGTGGAAATATCCACAGATCAGTTCTGATATCTTCCTTCCAGTCCATGGAACGAGCAGTCAGTACAATGGAATTCTCGCCTTTGTACATGACTCTGGTACAGGCATTCGAGTCGGGATTGTAAAGGACAGCCATACATGTAAGTGCAGCTGTCAGAGCAATGTTACTTTTCATTTTTTTCTTGTTTTTCATAATGAGATTTTTTATGAGTAAAAAAGGTGATAATGCAGGAAGAGAAGCTGTTTACTCTCTTCTTTCTTCCTATAAACAATCAGCTTTCCCAAAAAGTTCTTCTGTAGTTATGTAAATCTGTTTATGATGTGGTAGGAAGTTGATTTACGATGAAATCTCAGATTGCGACTATTTTTAAGGTAGCATAGTGTTTCATATCTTCGGAAAAACTATAATTTTGCCCACAATTATTTTTTATTGCAGGCCGCATGGAAAGGGTCTTAGTCGTATCAAACTCGAACGAACTGGTCAGAATGAAGCCGGAGCGGATAGCTTACATCTCCTCGGACGGTAATTATGTGACGGTTGTACTCCACAATCGCACGGAGCACGTCTTTGCCTTCAACCTGCTGCGTATGCAGAAGCTGGTAGAGACGCAGCTGGGTGAAGCGGCGGCCTGTTTCATCCGCATCGGAAAGAGTCTGATCATCAATCGCAATTACATTTATAAAATCAATCTGACCAGGCAGGAGCTTGTCCTGGCAGATATGGATCTGGACGGTACTTTCAGACTGTCGGCTTCGCGGGAAGCGTTGCGGCAGCTGAAGGAACTGTTGGAAAAGGAGGCTGGATTATGACGAAACATGAAGAAGACGAAATACAGGTATTGGGCTCGCCGGCCGGTGGCAAAAGACCCGTGCGGAACAGGTGGCTTTGGGGAATCGTCGGGCTGTTGTTGGTAGCCGTTGCCTGTATCGTATGCTGGTGGTGTTTACCCGACAGAAATAATCGCCCAGTTGGGGAAAAAGTTTTTCCTAACTGGGAAAAAAATATTCTCCAGTTAGACAAAAAACAGCAGCCTTTGACGGACAGTGCGACACATGCCCGGGTCAGCCTGCTGGCCGATACGGTGAACGATGTCCCGATGCAACTGTTTGTACTGGAAGGAACCGATGTCCGGCTGCGTATCGGCTTGCCCTCTGTGCAGGACACAACGTTGCTGATGGCTCTGCCTGCCGCCGATGTACGCAAGGACAATCTGGGCATTGTGGGCGATTTTGTATTGGACGGTCGCCGTTACGGCAATGGCAAGCGGAAGGAAGGCTATGGTGCCTTGCTGCAAGGGCAGCTGTTTCTGGGTGTTTCGGCCTCGGACACAGTGATGAACTACTGTGCCGAGCGTCAGGGTTCGTTTTTCAGGCAATATCCGCTGGTCATCGGTGGAAAGATCTGGCCGAACCGCCTGAAAGGAAAATCCCTGCGCAGAGCAGTGGCCCGCAAGAAGGACGATCCCCGTGTCTACGTCGTCTTGAGCCGTCAGCGTGAGTCGCTCTACGATTTCTCGGAAGCCCTGGCCGATTATGGTATGCTCGACGCCCTTTACCTGCCCGGTGGTGATGCCTATGCATTTTGCCGTACACCCCAAGAAATCTTATGGCTGGGCACTTCGCAGGAGCATGTCTATCCGAATACCAGTTATCTGGTCTTCCATAAATGATATTTCGTATGCGCAGCGCACCATTTCATACATTATTTGTTATACTTCGTAACAGACGTTGCTTGATGGTTTTCCGCCCTGCCGGTTTTTGCTTACATTTGTGTGGACCGGACAAGCGGCAGTCTGCTTTGGGCTGATACTTGTGTTATGCAATTATTTTATAAACTAACAAACAACCATTATTTTATGAAAAGACACTATTTCTTTCTGGCTGCTTCACTCCTGCTGATTTCGTGTGGCAGCAAACAGGCGAAAAACACTGATACCGAAACAGCTCCCATCGGCGGAAGCGATGCGGCCATGGGGTACACATACTCCAAGGTACTCGACAAGAAAATCCGGATTTTCGAAGACGGGATGCGTATGCTGTCTGCTGTCGATCCGCAGGCTACGACGGCTGCCTTCGCGGTATTTCCGTCCGACTCATCCAAGGTCGAACTGTTCATGCCCGAAGAGACGGTCGTACTGGAAAAACGTGTCCGCCCCGACGGCACCGCAGTGTGGAATGTAGAAGACGATGATACATACATGTTCGAACGGTGCGCTGACGAGTGGCTGGTGTCACGAAGAGGAAAAGTGCTGTATGCCTCTACCGGATGCGAAAACAAACGTCAGGCCGAGTTTGCAGGCAAACAGGGTGAAGCTCTTTCTGCCATTTTCTTCACTACGGCAGGGCTGGCTCAGATCCGTTACGACGGTGTCGACTACCTGCTTCGCCAATATGTGACCGCTTCGGGCTATGGATACAAAAATCCGTTTGTCGACATTCGCGGTAAGGGACAGGATATGACGCTGACTTTCTCGGCAGAGGGCAAATCCATCGCTTTCACCGAAAAGAAATAAGCATATTGTTATCTATAAAACGTAAATCAACCATGAGAAAATCAATGATGCTGGTGGTGGCTGCCGGCTTACTGGCTTCGTGCCACACAGCCACTCAGAAAAACGAGAGAGATTTTACCGGAAACTGGATTGAAGTCATGCCTGCCAATCCTCAGATTGTGCAGGGAGTGACCCTGAATGCCGATGGCACTGCATCTTCCATCGGTATGGCTACGCTGAAGTATGAATCGTGGAGCCTGTCGGGCGACCGCCTGATACTCAACGGAAAGAGCATCGGAAACGGACAAACCATTGACTTCTCGGACACGCTGGACGTCGTGAAGCTGACTCCCGACTCCATGACGCTGGGACGCTCCGGATCGTATCGCATCGACTACTACCGTACAGCCGAAGTCATTGTCGCTCCTCAGGATAAGGCTTTGCTAGACTCCCTGAAGAAAGCCGAGGGTACCGGAGAATTGCAGACGCGTATCTATCGGGGCACCCTGCCAGCTGCCTCCTGTCCCGGCATTGTGTACGACATAACCCTTTACAACTACGAGCATAGTGGCGATGGCGTGTTCAGGGCACGGCTCACCTATCTGGAAGCCGAGAACGGACAGGACCGCACCTTCGAGTATTGCGGACGTCAGTATACCTTGCGCGGCAATGCGGTAGACAAGGATGCCACCGTCTTCCAGTTCGTTCCTTTCGACAAGGAGGAAGAGACGATGAACTTCCTTTTCCTTGGCGACAAACTGACGATGCTTGATCGCGAACTGAAGCCTATCGATTCAGAACTGAACTATACGCTACAGCAGCAACCGCAGTAATCCGTGCCATCCGTCCCTTCCCAAAAGACGCTTTATTTTTTACGTGCAGCGATGGCCAGTATCACCCCCAGCGCTACTCCCAGCAACGCAGCGAACAGCACCCGCATCTCGCCCGGCAGCAGGAAGGTGATGGTGTGTGCGGGAAACCAGAACAGGGGAATGGTCTTCTTGAACACGAATCCCCACTGTACCCGCCAGTTCAGGTTCTGCATGATCTCACCCATCGGAATGGGGGTGAACAGACCGCGTAGCGTACCGCCTGTAGCCAGGATGTGTGTGTCCGTTATCTTATGAAAGGTCATGAATACAGGGGCAAAGATGCTGTTCAGGCAGACGGAGATGGCAAATGCCAGCCCAATCTTTTCCATACAGAGAGGACCCGCCATGATGCCCGCCGGATTGTCCACTCCCAGGTAAGCGGCTGCGGCAGGCACACCTGTCGAGAACACGATAAAAGCCAGGTTGATGCCCATGCCCAGCACACCCCATACTACGGCACGGGGGCATACGCCGAATCCTTTGCGCAGGTATTTTCCTGTACTGATGCGCAGGCCCAGCAGCTCGCCCAGCGTAGAAAGAATGGCAAATTTCAGGAAGCTCATCACCATGCCGTGTGCGGCATTGAACGACTGATAGCCTGCATACAGGCCGTCGGATACGAAGAACGGCGCGAACAGAGCCGCGACAATCACGATGAAGTAGAGGTCGGTGCGTTTCATGATTATTAGGTTGTATTTGTACATTTTGTATTATGGCGGCACAATGTACTAATTTAAATGAATCCGGCAAACTTTTGTCTGGTGAAAATACGTTTATGAAAGAAAAATGTCTATTTTCGACACAGATTCATTATTAAATCAATAGAAGCATGAAAAAACAGGTATTCTTTTTCTTGGTGGGGACAGCCTTGTGCTTGTTCTCCTGCCATCCCTCTTCCCGAACGTCGGAGGCAACGGATGTGCATGAGGAAACGACAGTTTCCGATTCTGTGCAGACCTGTAAGGGGCGACTCATTATGGGCCACGAAGCCTATTCCTTTACCCCCGAAGGCGATACCTTGTCCTATTGGGTAGTCGACCGTTCGGGCGAACTGAAGAAACGTTACGAAGCAGCTTTGCCTGCCGGTTCCCAACCCTATACTCCTGTTTCAGCCCAACTGAAGGTGAAGATGATGGGGCCTTCCTCCGAAGGCTTTGCTGCCGATTACGACGGAGTGGTCGAAGTGCAGCAGATCATTCGCGTGGGCGACTGATTTCGCTTCCGGCTTTTCGTGCCAGTTCGGCACGGATACGGCTCAGCGACTGAGGAGTGATGTACAGGTACGAAGCAATGTGCTTCAGCGGTACGTGTTGCAGCAGTTCGGGCATCCGTTCCAGCAGCGACAGATACCGTTCTTTGGCCTGTGTCGCTCCTTCGTTGATCAGCCTTTCTTCGAACATCAGAAACTCCCGTTCAAACATCCGCCTGCCCAGGTTGGCAGCTGCTGCCGACGAGTGGAAGAAGGCTTCCAGTTCCTGCCGCCCGATGCGGTATAGCAGGCTGTCGCTCATGGCTTCGATCGAAGTTCCGGATGGTCTTCCGCCCATGTATCCCCGGGTCGAGAAGAGCGATTCGCCGGTGGTGGCAAACCAGATACTCACGTCTACACCATTGCGCAGGTAATAGCCGCGCCAGATGCCTTGGCCTATCAGGTAGAAAGAGGTATTCAGTTCTCCTTCGTGCACCAGTACTTCGCCCCGGCGGTAGGTCACAGGTTCCATCAGGGCCAGCAGGGCAGCTGCATCCTTGCTGTCCAGGTTGTATTTCTTGCTGAATATGTCAACGAATTTTTCCATGTCTTTTTATCTTCGGTTTCCGTAGGAGGTAATTTTCAAGTTTCTTTTTCCTCTTTCTTCCCCGGCAGTAGATGGTCAGCACGAAGAGCAGCGTCAGTGTCTCGGCGGCAGGTACGGCCAGCCAGATGCCGGGTACCCCCATCATGATGGGCATCAGCCAGAAGCACAGCAACACCAGGATGAAGCCGCGCAGCAGGGTGACAGCCATGGCCGGACGGTCTCGCTCTACACTCTGGAAATAGCCGATCGATACAATGTTGATTCCGAAGCACACAAAGCCGGCTGCAAAGAGCGGAAGTCCGTGCAGGGCAATGTCGTATGCCGCACAGCCCCGATCGACGAACAACCCCACAATTCCTTCGGTAAACAGTTCCGTGATGATGAATACCACCACACCGCAGGTCACTGCCGTCCACAGTGCCAGGCGGAAGGCCGACCGTACCCGGTCGGGCTGCGAGGCTCCGTAGTTGTAGCTCAGTATCGGCTGGGCCGACTGGGCAATGGCGTTGTACACCATGAAGATGATGGGGAAGAAATAACAGGCTATGCTGAAGGCTGCCACTCCGTCTTCGCCCAGATAGCGGATAAAGACATAGTTACCCACAAACATCATGGTAGCGATGGCCGCTTCACACAGGAAGGTTGAAAGCCCCAGCCGCATCATGTAGCCCACGTTGCGCACGGTCAGCCGCAGGCTTTTCAGACTCAGCTTGATGCGCTCCAGCCGGATCACATGCTGCCGTTGCATCAGGTAGACCAGTATCATCAGTGCTCCTACAATATATCCCAGGCTGGTAGCCAGTGCTGCTCCGAACATGCCCCACCGGAAGACGTAGATAAACAGCCAGTCGAGGAAGATGTTGATCAGTGCCGGGATGATGTTGCATGTCATGGCGTAGTTGGGCGAGCCGTCCAGTCTGACGAAAAACATGCCCGAGCTGAGTAGGGCGCTGAACACCAGGAACGGCACAAACCAGTGCATGTATTCCACAGCCAGCGGCAGCAACCGTTCGCTGCTGCCCAGCAGGCGTGCCACCTGCTCCACGTTGCACAGGATGGCCACGGCATAGGCAATAAGCAGCAGGGACGAAACGATGATGGCCTGTGTCACGTTGATGCGTGCCACCTTCGGTTTGCCGTGCGACAGGTGGATAGATGCCACCACCGATGCGCCGATGCCGAACATCAGCGCCACTCCTGTGTTGATAAGGAACAACGGGGCTGTGATGTTGACCGCTGCCAGCGCATCGCTGCCAATACCTTTGCCCACAAAAATACCATCCGTGATGATGAAGATGGCCGAAAATACCATACCCAGTACGGTAGGAATCAGCAGCTTCCTGAACAGAGTAGGAATGTGCATGTTGCCAAAGTCGATACTGTCTTTCAATGTCTGCTTGTTGTTTTCCATTTCTGATCTTCTTTTTGAGCGCGCAAAGGTATAACAAATCCTGCCACCAGAAATTATCAAATGGTAAGAAATGGGAGAGGGCTCTTTTTTGTAGAAAGTGTGTCAAATTAAGGAACCGCTTTCTTTTAGGCACGGATTACGCGGAAAAACGCAGAGATAGAAGAATAATCATCCGCGAAATTCCGTGTAATCCGTGCCTGAAAACAACAAGATGTCAGTTACTTTTAGTTTTGACACACCCTTAAAAAAAGTAACGGGAAGGTTTGTCCTTTCGAAGTCGGGTAGTTCCTCCTTCTTTGACATCCCTTCCCGTTGCCGGAAAATTCTAAAATCAGGTATATTTATTTAATTACCTCAGCCAGTTTTTCTTGCAATGCTTCGCCTGCCAGGCCACGGGCCAGAATCGTACCGTCCTTGTCGATGAGCACTGTGTGAGGAATGCTGCTTACGGCATACAGTTTGGCACCTTCACAATCCCAGTATTTCAGGTCCGACATTTGCGGCCAGCTGATGTTCAGCTGTTTGATGGCGTTCTTCCAAGCTTCTCCGCTCTGATCCAGCGAAACACCTACAATCTCGAAGTTCTTGTTTTTGTATTTGGCATACAGGTCTACCAGGTTCGGCATTTCGCGACGGCATGGTCCGCACCAGCTTGCCCAGAAGTCTACAAGCACTACCTTACCTTTGCCTACATAGTCCGACAGTTTCACCTTCTCGCCTTCAGGAGTCTGCATTTCGAAGTCGGTGAATTTCTGTCCAACGGCAGTTGCTTTCATCTGCTTCACGTTTGCTTTGATCTGAACGATTCTTTCGTCCTGGTCGTACATGGCAGGAATCTGCGGCATCAGCGGATCCAGCTCGTTGACGTCCATGTAGTAGTAATTCTGCTTCAGCAGGTGAATACCTACCGGATTGGTGATATTCTTGGCGATACCGTCTTTGGCCACACCTATCATTTTTTCCTGCAGACCTTCAATTTCCTTCCCTTTGGCCTCACGTTGTTCGTCGGTCAGGGTAGTGTCCGAAAGTGCGCTGTACAGTGTCTCCATCTGTTTCATCAGGCTATTTAGCTGTGTTCTGATTTCCTGATAAGCATCGTTGTTGGGCGTACCGGTGGCGGCGTCGCTGTCCTTCGTCAGTTGGATGGCGATTTTTCCGTTCTCCAGGAAGAAGTCCATGGCCATACCGTTGTCCTCGTTGTTCTTGTACGTCAGGTAGCGGTTAACGGCTGTATCCTGCTTTCCGGTAAAGGTAAATGTTCCGTTTTTGATGACGGCCGAGTCAAGTTTAACCAGTTGGCGGCCTTCCACTTCCTGCAGGTACACCATGTCGCCGTCGTTGGCACCTTCTACGGTTCCGGTGATGGTATAACCGTTGTTTCCACTGTTACAGGCAGCCAGCAGAGTCGCTGCCAATACATAAGTCAGTTTTTTCATCATTTGCTTATTTTAATGGTTAATAGTAAATGGATAATGATTAATGATGAATGGTTAATGGTAAATAGTCAAAGAACTGCATAAATTCTTCATCCTCCCTCCATTCTTCACTTTTAATTATTAATTTTTAATTACTAATTTTTTTCGGGCGTTAAAGGTACGTATTTAATCACAATCTCCGATGCTTTTTACAAAGATTTGCTTATTGCCACTTCCGCGACCTCAGTATCAGGAACGAAGCCAGTCCGGCAGCCAGCATGATTCCCCATGCCATGAGGTAACCGTACTTCCAGTCCAGCTCGGGCATGAATTTGAAGTTCATTCCCCATACGCCTACCAGGAAGGTGAGTGGGATGAAGATGGTAGAGACGATGGTAAGCCGTTTCATGATGTAGTTCATGCGCATGTCGCTGTTCGATATATACAGGTCCATGAGCGATGACAAGGTTTCGCGGCATCCTTCAGTCAGCTGTACGGCATTCAGCAGATGGTCGTTGACGTCGTTGAAGAACGGCCGGTTCGTCTCGTTAATCAGTTCCGAGTCGGGATGCACGATACGTGAGTACTGGTCTTTCAGCGGCACGACGGTACGCTTTATTTCCATATAGCGTTTCCTGAGCAATTGCAGCTGCATGCGTATGTTGTAGCTGGTAGTGGCAGCCAGCAGTTCTGTTTCAAGATCGTCCAGCTGGTCGCCTATCTCAATGGCCTGCGAAACGTAGCTCGACACCACCTCGTTGAAGAGCACCGAAAACAGATAGTCCGACGAGCGTGTCCGTATCTTCAGCACATTGTTTTCCAGGGCCTTGGCTGCATCGTCGAAGAACCGGGCTTCTCCTTCGGTGAAGGTCAGCACCACGTTGTTGCCTTGTATCAGCCGGATGGCGATGGCTGTATCGTCATGGAAGATACGTGTCACGACAAAGTTAAAGTCACCGTTTTTCTCTATCTTGCTGGGATGGTCCACATTCAGAATATCCTGCATCATCAGGAAGTTGATGTTAAAGTAAGTACACAGGTTTCTGATGTACTCCGTGTCTTTCAGTCCGTGCACTCTTATCCACAGTTTGTCATCAGGAGCAGTCAGTGAAGCAATCTTGTCGAAGTCCTGACAGACAATCTCATCGCAGTGCTCCGCCGAATAGCAGATCAGGTGTACATGGGTATGCGTTCCGTTGTCACCGTTGTAGGTGAGCCGTTCGGACAACAGGTTATTTTTCATTCTCTGTTCCTCCTTCTTCATTCCTCATTCTTCACTTTTCATTCTTCATTCTTCATTCTTCATTTTCTATCCTATTCCCAACAACTCTATTTCGAAAATCAGTGTCGAACCTCCTGGAATACCCGGTTGCGAAAACTTTCCGTAACCCATTTCGGCAGGGATGTAGATTTCCCATTTGTCGCCCACATGCATCTGTTGCATGGCTACAATCCATCCTTCTATCAGTTCGTTCAGTCGGAAAGCGATGGGCACACCGCTACGGCTACTGTCAAACTTCTTACCATTGATGGTCCATCCCGTATAGTGGGCCGTTACGATGCTTCTGGGAGTAGGGTGGGGACCGTCACTTTTTCCGGAAGCCAGCACCTTGTAGTAAATGCCTTTCGGCAGTGGCATTACTCCTTCTTCGGCAGCCTTTGCCGCCAGCCAGTCTTTGTTGGCTTGTATATAATCTTTCTTTGCCATATTTTAGGGTTTAGAGTTTAGGGTTTATAGTTTAGGGTTTATAGTTTAGGGTTTATAGTTTAGGGTTTATGGTTTAGGGTTTATGGTTTAGAGTTTATGGTTTGTGCTGAATGGTAAATTCTTCATTAACTTCGCTCAAAACCTCTTTTGATTTTTCACATAGAAGTAAATTCTTCATTCCTCATTCTTCATTCTTCATTCCTCATTCTTCATTCCTCATTCTTCATTCTTCATTCCTCATTCTTCATTCCTCATTCTTCATTCTTAATTTTCTTTATTTCCCTACACGGATTCCCCACCGCCACCGTATGAGCCGGAATATCCTTTGTCACCACACTGCCTGCTCCGATCACTGCACCGTCGCCGATGCTCACTCCCGGCAGGATGACTACGTTCCCTCCGATCCACACGTTGTTGCCGATGCGGATGGGGTAAGCATACTCCAGTCCGGCATTACGCTGTTCCACGTCCAACGGATGTCCGGCGGTATAGATGCCCACATTGGGAGCGATGAATACATTGTCGCCGATGCTGACGTCCGCTCCGTCCAGAATCACCAGGTTGGTGTTTGCAAAGAAATTCTTTCCGATGTGGATGTGGTAACCATAGTCGCAGTAGAAAGGCGAAATGATGCATCCTCCTTCGCCCATGTTCACAATGCGGCGTATCAGCCGGTCCCGTTCCTCGCCACGGTCGGGCGGCAGCAGATTGTATTCGTGCAACAGACAGCGCGTCTCCAGCATTTCCTGTTGCAGCTGCGGATCATTGTTGGCATCGTACAGCAGCCCTTCGGCCGCTTTCTGTTTTTCGGTTTTCATAAAGCTGAGTTTGAATGCTTGTTTTCTGCACTTTGCAGAAAGTTTTTCAAAGGGGATAAATATTCTGTTTCCAGATTCCAATACTTAGGGTTGTCAAAGAAGAAATCTTTTTGCTTTTTAAAGCGTTCGGTTTCCTTTCTCGATTTTTTTAAAGATTCTATATAAGCATATATCTTAGCCTTTCTGTTGGGCGAAATGTATTTGAGGCTTCCATCTGGATTTACGTGTCCGGCAACGCATTTCTCATATCCTTCAAAACATTTGGTTTGCAGAATTTCCCACCTTTCCCGGTTTTCTCCCCAGAGAAAAACAAGGTATTTCTCTAAAAACTGTGCATCTCTCCCTTCGACAAAGATTCTGATCATCTTATTTCAATTTCTTGATTAATGACATATTGAAATTTCTCATAAGGATATTCATAGGCCTTCATTTCATCTGTTGGCAGATGCCTTAAGGAATAGCACATGATTTCATCCTGCATTTCTTTGTCATCGATTTCACTCAGTATCTTATTGAGCGCCTGGAGTGATTCGATATTGTGTGTAGTAGCAAATACCTGTACGTCGAGCATTCGGGCGGTTTTCAGGATTGCTTTCCATAGCGAAGCCAATGAAGAGAAATGCATGCCGTTATCTATTTCATCAATAAAGATAATCCCTTCTTTGCAGCCATAAAGTGAAGTGATAATCGCCAGTAATTTTCTTATCCCATCTCCTAACATGTTGATAGGAACCAATCTGTTTAGTCCGATGTCTACGCTGACTCCCGATTTCAGTACATGAATGGATTTTATTTTGGGCTCTACGTGCTGTAGTATCTTTACGATGACCGGCTCTTGTTTCGCTTCAATGATGCGTGTCAGGTTTTCGACGGCGATACTGAATGCGAATTTCGAATTGATGTAAACTCCCGACAATGTTTCCTTGTATTGTTTCGACGTTTCTATCCGGATGTTTCCCCCTTTTTCTTTAGGGTCAATAAGGATGGCCGAGCGGTCGCTTATCGTTTCTCCATTCGTTAGGGTATAGCTGAAGTTCATGGATAGTCCGGTAGTGATATTCGCTTCCTGATTCGAAAGGGCCTGTGTCGAAATCTGTTCCCCCGATAACACGATGCGCGCAGACTCTGAGATGATAGGAGCAATTTCCAGTGTCCTTACAGTACCGTCTTGCTTTTGTCCCTGTATCAGAATATGATTTTCCGATGCCATATTGTAAAAGTTCAGGCTGATATCTTCCTGAGCGAAAGAATCGTAATCCCTGAACTGGTTGATTCTCAAAATCAGGAGAGGATTTGAAAAGCCGGACAGCAGGAACAGTGCGTCAAGCACACTCGACTTTCCGCAGTTGTTCTTGCCTACCAGCAGATTGACCTGCTTTAAGTTAGGCAGAAAAAGATGCTTGATCCCCCTGAAATTATTAATTTCAACTTCTTTAAAAATCATATCTGCAACGTATTATCGGGCTAAAGTTACAATAATTTTGATTATAGTCTGTATTTGGACGGACAAATTTTACTTTCTGTCAAAACATAAAAAATCCGTGCAATCCGCGTCTCCGATGGCTTTCACCACAGATCACACACAGATTACACGGATTTTTATGATACGTTATAAGCCTACTTCAATCAATAAGCAAAGATCGGATAATTCTTCATCGTCTCGTTTACGCGGGCACGAACCTTGGCGATTACCTCTTCGTTGTCTACGTTCGACAATACTGTTTCGATCATTTCTGCGATTTCCAGCATCAGGTCTTCCTTGGCACCGCGTGTAGTGATGGCCGGTGTACCCAGACGGATACCCGAAGTCTGGAAGGCCGAACGGCTGTCGAACGGCACCATGTTCTTGTTCACGGTGATGTCGGCCGAAACCAGTGCCTTTTCTGCTACCTTACCGGTCAGGTCAGGATATTTCGAACGCAGGTCTACCAGCATGGAGTGGTTGTCCGTACCGCCGCTTACGATGGTAAATCCACGGTCGATCAGAGCCTGTGCCAGTACGGCGGCGTTCTTTTTCACCTGTGTAGCATATTCTTTCCATTCGGGTTGCAGAATCTCACCGAAAGCTACAGCCTTGGCAGCGATGACATGCTCCAGCGGGCCTCCCTGAATACCAGGGAATACGGCTGAGTCAAGCAGCTGCGACATCATCTTGATTTCACCCTTCGGCGTTGTCTTGCCCCAAGGGTTGGGGAAGTCCTTACCCATCAGGATGATACCTCCACGCGGACCGCGCAGGGTCTTATGAGTTGTCGAAGTCACGATGTGTGCATACTTCACCGGGTTGTCTAGCAGTCCGGCAGCAATCAGACCGGCAGGGTGAGCCATGTCGATCATCAGGATAGCGCCTACCTTGTCGGCAATTTCACGCATGCGCTTGTAGTCCCATTCACGTGAGTAAGCCGAACCACCACCGATAATCATTTTCGGTTTTTCGCGCAGAGCCACTTCTTCCATCTGGTCGTAGTCTACACGTCCGGTTTCTTTATTCAGGTTGTATTCGCAGGGATGATAGATGATTCCCGAAGTATTCACCAGCGAACCGTGTGACAGGTGACCGCCGTGTGCCAGGTTCAGACCCATGAATTTGTCTCCCGGATTCAGTACGGCCAGGAAAACGGCAGCATTGGCCTGTGCGCCTGAGTGCGGTTGTACGTTGGCCCATTCTGCACCGAAGATCTTCTTGATACGGTCGATGGCAATCTGTTCGCTCTGGTCTACTACCTCGCAGCCTCCGTAGTAACGCTTACCGGGGTATCCTTCCGCATACTTGTTGGTCAGGCAGGATCCCATTGCCTGCATCACTTCGTCACTTACAAAGTTCTCTGATGCAATCAGTTCAATGCCTTTCAGCTGGCGTTGATGTTCTTTTTCGATAATGTCGAAAATCAAATCGTCTCTTTTCATTTCTTATAAGATAAATTGATAAATCCGCATTTGTTTGCTATAGGTTCACAAAAGTAGGCAAATAAATTAAGTTTCGCAAAGCAGGACCCCGTTTTTTCGGTTGCAGAGAATATTTTTCAGATACGGACGGTACAGATGGGCGTATACTTGTTTTTACCACAGAGAACACAGGGTTTCACAGAGGTGAAATCAGTTTGGATTCCCCGGATTCAATCTTTTACAGGCATTCTGAACCTGCTTATCAGCAATACGTTACTTTGTGCCAATCGTTTATATTGAGGTGAATTTTTCAGAATGTTGCTAACCATTGTTTCAGCCATTCTGCTTTCTTGATCACTTCGTTTACATTACTAGTATCAGCCGGATGAATTTCAACGAAATAGGCCTTACTTTCATATCCGATGGCATAGTCCCAGCGTGCTTCGTTAGGATGATTCTTCAGTGTACACGCATCAATGTCCACACTCCCTTCCAATAGTCGTGTGTTATTTACGGCTATCAGTTGGCTTTCTCCTTCTTTCAATGCCTGCAGTCCGGCTCTGTACCCTCCGCATACTTCGGGAGTGTTCTCAACAGCTTTTCTAAAAGCATTGTCAGTTTGACTTTTAATAGTTTTATTCTCCATAGCGACTGACGATCTCTGATGATTTGCCGGCAAAGCTGGACAGTCCTCCCCATTCAGCTACATCTGCATCATTACTCAGTGCGTCCAGGGTAGATATATCTGCAAAGGTCACTCCTTGAGAGTTTGTTTGCTTGCCCGAATAGAATGTCTTGATATTTTTACCTTTCAGGTTATCAAACAGGTTGGCTGCAGTCGAGTGCATAGAGATACCGAATATCTCGCTCATCGCCGTTTTAAAGTCTTCTTCCGGTAAATTCTGAAGATTGTTGAAAGCCCATACAAACTCTGGAAATGTGGTAGAGTGTGTCGATACGATAACCTTATATCCGTTTTTTATCAATTCGATGATCTCCAGCAATACCGACTGGATGGCCTGTGGGTGCAATCCCATTTCTGGTTCTTCAATAATTACCCATTCATAATCCTCTCTGTTTACTACCTGTGTAGGAGGACCGGACAAACAATAGATGCCTAGCAATAACGGCATGAATTCCTTTTGTCCTGCACTCCAGGCCATAAATGGTATTTTCATGTCATCAATTTCCAGTTTCATCTTCCGTTGGTTGCCTGCTTGGTCTATGATTACTTTTCCGTTATGAAAGATGGTCTGTGTAATCGAATTTCTCACCGCTCCTTTCAGCCTGTTTCTCATGGGGAAAATAATATCTGGGTTTCCCAGTCCTCCCTGCATGAATACTCGGAGTGTTTCGCTGAATCTTCTTAAGACATACGGCGTATCCCAATCAAATTCCATGAAGTTTTTAGGACGTCCGTCTGCGATACTCAATATTCTTTGGGCAGGAATATAGAATACAGATTCCTTAGGCATTTCCGATGCCTTTTGCTGGGCGAGTGTATCCAGCAATGTCCTGGGGGAAAAATTTTTCCCATCAGAAGTTATTTCCGTATCTTTCTTGAACAATTGCGACAGTCCTTCACCGAAATATCCTTCCAGCAAATTGGTCGCATCCTTTTTGTTCAGTATATAATTATAATTTCTGAGTGTGGAAATAATATGTTGCTGGTCTATGATTAGTTTTAGTAACTCCAATGACAGACTCTTGCCACTAGCCTGAGGTCCGATCAGAAAAGTCAAATCGCCGAAGTCCATCTCTGCCTCCCTGATAGGTCCGAAGTTACGTATCGTCAGTCTCATAACAAAGTAAGTTTTTTTGTTTTTAAGTATTTAACCCTTTAACCCGTAGGCTCATAAGCGAAATCTCATCCCCCCCTTTCAGAAGAACACCCCCAGCGAGAAGCTCATCACGTTGTCTTTGCGGTGGAAGTAGATGCCTTTGTCTGGCTCTACTGTTCCGGGCATTCCTTCAACGGGAGGAACGGTATATTCAATCTGCTTCGACATGTTGTGCAGTCCGACGTCGTACCGGAAGTCGAAGAAGATACGCGAGATGGTTACCGCCACACCCAGTGTGGCACAAAGGTTCAGTGGGCGCAAAGTCTCGTGTATGTCGGTCTGGTCAAAGTTCTCGAAAGTGATATCGCTCTGCTTCTGCAGCATGAAACGTATCTTGGGCCCTCCGAAAATGGCCAGGCTGTACGGCCCCTCCTTGATGATGTTGTAGCCGTATATCACCGGGACGTCCACACTGTGTATCGTCGATGCGATGGAGGCCTTTTCCGGGATGTCATTGGCATTGCTGCCTTCCGGCAACGGTTTGTCGAAGCTGATGTCGCAGCTGTTCACCGTGTACGATACTTCCGGTTGCAGGAAATGCTTCCCGAAGTTGATGCGCATAAACAGCGACCCGAAGTAGCCTATCCGGTAATTGTTCTGTATCTCCTGGATGCTGACACCGTTCACGTTCAGGTGCGGCACCAGGAACAGGGAAGAAGTAAATCCGCCCTTCGCGCCAAAGTTCACCGTATGGTCGTGTTCGGGCTTTTCCTTTACCTCCTCCGTTTCCGGAGTTCCGGGCACAACCAGATCCTGTCCCCACATTCCTGCCGGGAACAGACATGCGCAGAGCAGCATACAGCAGTGCCAAAATCTTCGTTTCATTTTTTCTTCTTTTCTACCGACCAGCCGAATTTTCCTATCTTATCTCCCAGTTCATAGTATCCGCCATGCACATACACCAGCGGATTTGTCTCGGCCAGTTCCAGTTTTCCCGTTTCCGGGTTCAGGTGGTTTGTTTCCGCCCGTACGTTCACCACGTCTGCCACGAACATGTCGTGCGACCCCAGCGACACGATTTCTTTCACCCGGCATTCGATGCACAGCGGCGATTCTTCGATCAGGGGAGCCTTCACAACCGTACATTTTCCCGGTGTCAGGTGCATTTCCTCGAATTTGTTGTAATCCCTGCCCGAACGCACGCCACACCAGTCGGTAGCCCGTGCCATGTCCTTGGTGGTCAGGTTGATCACAAACTCCATGTTCCGCTTGATGATGTCGTACGAGTACCGTTCCGGCCGTACCGAAATGTAGCACATCGGCGGGTTCGAACAGATGGTCCCCGTCCATGCCACTGTCAGTATGTTGTATTCTTCGGGACAACTTCCGCAGCTCACCAGCACAGCCGGCAGCGGATAGATCATCGTCCCCGGTTTCCAGTCTTCTTTCATTGTATTTAATTGATAATGGAGAATTGAAAATTGATAATTAGTGGTTGAAGTTATCTATCATCATTATTCATTATCAATTCTCCATTCTCCATTAATTATATAATCTCAATTTCCTCTCTCTTCTGTTCCTTCTCGCAATAGTGGCATTTGATGACGCAATGCTCCTTGTCTATCACGTGGAAGCGGGTAGGCATCGGCTCGTTGTTGGTGATGCACTTCGGATTGGCACATTTCACGATGCCGTGCAGTTCGTCGGGCAGACACACTTCCCGTTTCTCCACCACTTCGTAGTTGCGGATGATGTTCAGTTTCACGTTCGGAGCCACTACGGCGATACGGTTTATCTCGTCGTCGCAGAAGAATTTGTCGGCAATCTTGATAATGCCTTTCTTACCCAGTTTCTTGCTGTTCAGGTTGAATCCGATGGTAATGTTGTTGTTCATGTGTTCCAGTCCCAGCAGCGACACCACGGTAAACAGCTTCTCGGAAGGAATATGGTCGATTACAGTGCCGTTCTCCAAAGCGGCCACCTGCAGTTCTTTCTTATCGTTCATTTTTTTAATTGAAAATTGATAATTGAAAATTGATAATTGGGGGATTGGCAATGGAAATGATTCACTGATTTCCCATTATTCATTCTCCATTTTCACTTCCTCCAGCGTGATGCCCAGCACGTCGCACAGGATCGCTTCACGGGCATACAATCCGTTCTGTGCCTGCTGGAAGTAATAAGCCTTCGGATTGTCGTCCACGTCGTAGGCAATTTCGTTCACGCGGGGCAGGGGATGCAGGATGCGCAGGTTCGGACGCGTATGTTCCAGCATCTTGTTGCGCAGGATGTATACGTTCTTCACCCGTTCGTACTCCATCAGATCCGTGAAACGCTCCCGCTGTACGCGTGTCATGTACAGGATGTCGGCATCCGCTATCGTCTCTTCCGTGAAGTCGGTATGTTCCACATATTTTATACCGTGTTCGCGGCAGTATATTTTGTATTCTTCCGGCATCTTCAGCTCATCGGGTGCGATGAAGTGGAAAGTCGGGTTAAAGTGTCTCATGGCCATCAGCAGCGAGTGTACGGTACGTCCGTATTTCAGGTCACCCACCAGGAAGATGTTCAGGTTTTCCAGTGTTCCCTGCGTCTTGTAGATCGAGTACAGGTCGAGCATCGTCTGCGAAGGATGCTGGTTGGCACCGTCTCCTGCATTCACGATGGGCACGTTGGTCACCTCGCTGGCATATCGGGCAGCTCCCTCCAGATAATGTCTCATCACGATGATGTCTGCATAGTTGCTCACCATCTTGATGGTATCCTTCAGTGTTTCACCTTTCGACGAACTGGTCGCTTTCGGGTCGCTGAATCCGATGACGCGTGCTCCCAGCCGGTTGGCAGCCGTCTCAAAGCTGAGCCGTGTACGTGTAGAAGGCTCGAAAAATAGGGTTGCTACGACTTTTCCGTCCAGCAGGTGTCGGTTCGGACGTTCTTCAAACTGTTTTGCCATCTCAAGCATGTAGAGAATTTTCTCTCTGCTGTGTTCGGCAATGGTCACTAAACTTCTGTTTTCCATATTGTTGAATACTTTTTTTGATAGGTCCCGTACGGGTAAGTTACTTTACGGGACTCCAATTCTTATTTTCCGAGAGTGTAAAGGTAGATAAAAAATGCGGTAGCTGAAAACAATCGGCTCCATTTTTTTGCGGCAAAAAAACTACATATCGTCCATAGACAGCCCTTTGCAGGATATTTTATATCTTTGGATAAGATAGGATGCGGTTCGGCATAGCCAAATTGAAAACTTTAGTTTTCATTTGTCTCTGCGCTCACCTTTTTCTATCTTTGCTCCTTTCTTTTTATGTTTCCGAAACGCCCATTTCGGAAATGGCTGTTTCGCTATTGCGAAGATAATACGTTTTTCTATAAAAACGAGGGTGTGTCAAACCTAAGTAATGGTATCTGACACACCCTCTAATAAATATGCAAAACTTTCATTACAATGCTTCAACTTCTTTTTCTGTAAGCCCTGTAATTTGAGCAATTGTTTTAGTCGGAATGCCTGCATGTTTCATGGCAGTGGCATTCCTTATGCGTTCCTTTTCTATGCCTTTTTCTATGCCTTTCTCTATGCCTTTCTCTATACCTTTCTCTATACCTTTCTCTATGCCTTGTTCCATACCTTCCTTAAAACCTTTCTCTCTTCCTTCTCTTGTGGCACTACTGATGTGCATCTTCGCGGTGCTGATGATATCCCAAAATTTTTCATAACCAAGCAATTGTGCTTCTGAGAAAGCTGACTCTTCCAGTTGGCTGACAGCTTTGCATATTTCGGGGTTATTCATTAGTTCTTGCGGCACTTCACGTGTTTTCTCGTTAATTTCCGTCAAATAGCGCAACCAGAGAACCTGCATCTTCTTATCGCTATAACTGTGGGGTGTAAACTTAGGGAGTTCAATGAAGATGAAGCGCAACCCTTCAATCACCTCTTTGGTTTCGGCCGATTCTACAATTTGAAAATCATGATAAAATTCTTCACTCTCCGAAAAAGTGTCATTCACCAGATTAAGCGAATACACAGGCTGTAATATTTCGTAATCACCTCCCTTGTCCAACTGGCTGACGTAAGCTTTAGAAGCATTGAACAGTACGCGTTGCTTGTAAGCCGAAGTCCACATCATTTGCATTTCTACGATGAACTGACGGCCCATGTGATCACGGCAACGTACGTCAACAATACTATCTTTGCGAAGCGGGTTCAAAGGTACCAGCTCAGGATTAAGGTATTCTACCCAGGTGATTTCCTCGTCGGCATCTTTAAATGGTAACAGTGCATTCAGGAAGCTGATTACTAAGTCGGGGTGTTCGCCGAACACTTTCTTGAAAGTGAGGTCGGCTTTCGGATTGAGGTATTTCATAATTGACAGTATATGTTTTCTACATGCGAAGATACCACTAATTATCTCAATAACAATAGGCAGGGCATTTTTTTATCACTCAAGTTTCGATCTTACCGAACTGCATAGGCGATGATGTCGTAAGCTCAGGTTGCAGTTGACAAGCAACAAGTTGACGGGTTAACAAGGCGTTTGTAGCGAGCCGTTTCAAGCAGCACTTTGTTAAACAGGGAGTTCCAGCCTAGTAGACTAGTAGACTTGTTAACTGAAGCCTTGTCAACTAATAAGTTGAGTACTTGCGAATTGAAAATCAACGAAGTTAAACTTAAGTAAATTCAGTTGTTTGTGGCAAAATGACACACTTGCAATTCAGATAACGCCATACCGTTTTCCTGTTTCTGTCAATTCCTGTCATCCTTCCTGAAAGCCAGTGCCTTCTGTGTTACTCCGTATTTTCTGTGGTGAACATCTGTCTTCTTCCTTGCCCTTGTTAAAAAAAAATCGAATTTACCTCCTGTTTTAGTTGCTCGTTAATAAAATAATGTGCATCTTTGCAACCCGTAAGACGGGCTTCGGTAGTTCATATTGGTCCATTTCGGACGCAGCCGGACGACATTGAAAAAAATAATTCTTTTTCTTGCCGGTCCATGCAGTATTTGAGCTCCCGTTGCGTTCTCTTACTGATAAACATTTGTAAATTGGGAAAGGTATAAAAACTGAAGATTCCATCCGTGCTGTTTGTCCCGGTTGTGAAAGAACAGGAGAACTTGAAATTTTCAGTAATGTACGGATTTTAAATTGTAAACCACTGTGTATTAGCTTGTTATAACAATAAGCTGATATGGCCGAGATTTGACTATGAATGAAGTAAACGCTGGTACGGTCGATGCCGGAATGCTGGAGGGAGTCCGCAACGGTCATCAGGTTCGCTGGTACGTGCTTTCCTTGCCGTCCTGTCATCGGGGACCTGCGCAAGGGTTGCAGACCGAGCTGAATCGCCGTATTCGCGAAGGTGGTACTTTGTTCGACTTTTTTGCTCCTTCCTATGTCGAAGTGAAAGAGTCCGGAGGCAAGCTCGTCAACACCGAGCGTCCCCTGCTGTACAATTATGTGTTTGTTCATGCTTCCGAAGTCGAAATATTTCGTTTGAAACGTCAATTTCCCCTGTACAACTTCCTGCCCCGTGTTCGCGACCGCAAGGGAAGTCATTATCCCTACCTGTCCGATGCCGCCATGGCCAATCTGAAATGGGTGGCACGCTCCTATAGCGATGTGCTTCCTCTTTACGTCCCTCAGGCCGGGCAGTTGCGTAAGGGCGACCGCGTTCGCATCACCGAAGGACGTTTTCAGGGAGTAGAAGCCGAAGTCGTTATCCAGCCGGGCGCCGGACGTAAAGAGATTGTGGTCTGTGTCGACCAATGGATGTGGGTACCCCTGCTGCACGTGCAACCGGGCCAGTACGAAGTCATCGCGCTGAACACCGCTGGTAAGCACGTCTATACCCGCCTCGACAACGACCGCCTTTTTACAGGTCTGCACGATGCCGTGTGCCGCTATCACACTCCCGCAGGAGTGACCGATGCCGACCGTGCCCTGGCCGACGACGTGTTGCGTCAGTATGCCGAATTGCAGATGGATACTGACATACTGCGCAGCAAGCTCTACTGTTTGTTGTTGTGTGCACGCACCGTTTTGGGGCAACGCGACGAGTGCCGTCAGCTGTTGGCTGCCGTTTCAGCCTTTCTGCCTTTGGTCAAGGCCGAGCAGTCGCAGGCACTGTTGCTTGTCACCCTTTACGGTTGCACCGACAGCAGTATCTATTACGACCGTGCCCACGCGCTGATTGACCCTTGGCGACGCGAGCCGCAGCTCAAGAAGAGCAAACAACGCCTTCTTCGTTTTCTTGACGATTTTGATCGTATATTGGGACATGTGTAGAGTTGAGGGTTTAGCGTTTAGGGTTGAGGGTTTATGGTTTAGGGGAGTAGGAAAGTAGGGAAGGTTTATGGTTGAGCGTATACGGTTTATGGTTGAGGGTGATAATAGAGTAAGTGTATCAAATTAAGGAACCGCTTTCTTTTAGGCACGGATTACGCGGAAAAACGCAGAGATAGAAGAATAATCATCCGCGAAATTCCGTGTAATCCGTGCCTAAAAACAACAAGATACAAGATATCAGTTACTTTTAGTTCTGACACACCCTCTAAAGCTTTTGGAAATAGTCGACTTTAACCCTCAACTCTCAACCCTCAACCCTAAACCCTCAACCCTCAACCCTCAACCCTCATCCCTCAACCCTCATCCCTCAACCCTAAACCCACCTTCACCTGTATTCAGCAACGGCATCGAAGCATGGACAAGCTTTCATAGGGTTCAAATCCCGGTGTCCTACGACTAAAGCATTCGGAAACAGTTTTTTCAGTTCACGTATCAGCGCCAGCAGGCTGGCCTTCTGTTCCAGCGTACGGGTGTCACAAGGTTGCCGGTTGCGGCCCAGTCCGCCTTCGTAGCAGATGCCGACACTGTGCCGGTTGTGATGCTGGCAGTGAGCCCCGATTTGCTCGATCGGTCTGCCCCGGTGAATCTCTCCGTTGCGGGTGATGTAGAAGTGATACCCGATGTCGCGGAAGCCCCGGTGCCGGATGTGATCCCGGCGACATTGCTCAAAATCAAAGCTCTGCCCCTCGGGGGTGGCAGAGCAATGAACGATAATTAGCGTAACAGTTCTCATCGCCCCATGCACGATGTGATGCCAAACACTCCGGCCAGGGCGGTTGCCACAGCCACAATGGCCTTAAGCACAATGCCCCAGACCGACGACTTTTTCGAATTGGAATTGCTCATGATAATGATGAATGATTAATGATAAATGGTTAATGATAAAGGGAACGGATTACACGGCGTTTTGCAGATGATTCGGCTTTTCTCCCGCGTCTTTCCGTGTAATCCGTGCCTGAAGACAATAAATAAGTCAGTCACCCGTAGCTGTTTATCCTAACGGATCTTCGCCACCGCCTCCCTCATCCGGATCGGTCACGGTGCTTCCTCCGCCACCTCCGGAGGTTCCGCCACCTTCAATGGAGTAGGGAGTCAGTTCGCGCAGTGTGGCTTCCAGGTTGATGCGGGCATTGCTCAGCTCGCCGGTAGCGCGAGCACGCAGCTTCAAGCCCTTCACGTGGTCCGCCACCTTGAATTCCTGAGCCGAGGCGGCGCCGTGGTCACTGACGATGCCCACCGAGAAGATGGCAAGGTCGTCCAGTTTCACGTTTTTGCCGTCCAGAATCAGCTCCTTGATGCAAGTCACCATGTCGGCCAGTACCCCCTTGATCACACCGGGCGAGAATGGCGTGTTGTGCTTCGACATGTGTTTCGACAAGGCTTCAATGTCCAGCGTTTCGCTGATCACCGGGCGTGCGTACCACAATCCATTGCAAGGATGGTTCTCGCCCACGATTTGGATTTTTTTGTAGGTAATCATAGATAATTGAAAAATTAAAAGTTAATAAATAAGAGTTCCCTTGTGGTGAACACTACAAAGATACATCACCGCGATTGCTGAAAATCCGTAAATATCGGTTACAGTTGATTGTGGTTGATTATAGTTGATTATAGTTGATTAAAGTAAGGCACATGTATGGTATTTTCACTGATTTTCAGTATCTTTACGGACGAAAGATAGAAAAACCGAAAAGACTATGGAGAACTTTACCATCCGTTCATACGGCCGCACCGAATTGGCCCAATGCTATTTCCCCGATCTCAATCCGCAGGTAGCCCACCGCAAACTGCAGGGCTGGATCAACTATTATCCCAACCTGCGCGAACGTCTCAATGCTGCCGGCATGCACCCTCGCAGCCGCGTCTATATGCCCGTCCACGTCCGCATGATCGTGGAGGCGATAGGGGAACCGTAAGGTTGAGGGTTTAAGGTTGAGAGTTGAGGGTTGAGGGTTTAGGGTTGAGAGATGCCGACCCTCGTAGAGACGCAAAATGTTACGTCTGCGTCCCTCACGCACCAATAATCTGATCCGTGTAACCCATCGTGAAACAGTGCAGTAGATAATTGAGCACTCCAAAAGCAGAGATACATATCACTCTTATTGCTATAGATGGAAGAATAAAAGGAATAAATAAATTAACAGATTCAACTTTGACTTCGACGATTTTTAATTCTCAAGTGCTCAACTTATTAGTTGACAAGGATTCAGTCAACAAGTTTGCAAGGCCTGAATGCGCTGTTTGATAAAGTGTCGTTTAAAGTAGTTCAGTACAAAGGCTTTATCAACTCGTCAACTTGTTACTCGTCAACTGCAATTTGAGCTTGCGAATTGAAAAATCAACGAAGCTAAACTATAACCTATATGTTAAGTGATATTTTAATGTGGAATAAAGTCGGGCGTGTGGTGACACTTATTGCCAAGCGACTGAATATTTCTCCAGAACGTGCATTAGATTTGTTCTATAGCTCAGAAACAAGTCTCCGATTGCACAATGCTGATGATTATCTTTATCTGATGGGTGATTTATATATTGTTGATGAATTGGTGTCAGAATTACGTGCCAGTGAATCTCATTCATGATAATGGTTGAGGGAGTAGCGTTGAGGGTTGAGGGTTTAAGGTTGAGAGTTTAGGGTTTAGGGTTGAGGGTTGAGCGATGCCGACCCTCGTAGAGACGCAAAATTTTGCGTCTGCGTCTCCCCACGTTATTCGCCACAGATTACCGTGATGAAACACCTCCGTATTCCTCTGTGTCTTCCGTGGTGATAAAAAGATAAAGCCGAGGGAACCCCTTGTTTATTAGTGAAAAAAATGTTTCTTTTGCATCATGCGATTACAAAGTAACTTGTATAAACACATTTACGTATAATATTATGGTCATTTCGTACATAAAACTACATAATTGGAAAAATTTTCAGAATTGTTCTGTTGCATTGGCGGAACGCTGTTTCATTGTTGGAGCAAATGCGACGGGCAAATCTAATTTTTTGGATGCACTTCGTTTTTTGCGGGATATTGTTAAAAAAGGAGGAGGATTACAAACTGCAGTAGAAAGCAGGGGTGGCATTACAAAAATAAGATGTTTGGCTGCACGGGTTCGGACAGATGTGGAAATAGAAGTTACACTGCGCGAGAAGTCGGATGCCCCTGATAAGTGGAAATATACATTGAATTTCAAACATACGGGAGGCGGAATTCGGAAGAATGAGGTTACAGTCAACAGAGAGAGTGTGTGGCTGCTGACAGAGAACCGATGTTTGTTGGACAGAACAGAAAATTCGGAGAATGAAACAGATGATACGCTGAAATATACGCATCTGGAGCAAGCGGTAACCAGTCAGCAATTCCTGGAACTGAGGAATGCATTGGCAGACATTGAATATTTAAATATCGTTCCGCAAATGGTAAGGGAGTCGAGTTTGGCACCGGAGACAAAAGAAGATTATTATGGCAGGAATTTTTTGTCGGAACTGAGCAAGCTGAACGAAGCTACACGCAACAGTTATCTAAGAAAGGTGAACGAAGTGTTGAAATGTGCTGTTCCACAATTAGATAACCTGAGTTTTGTAAAAGATGAAAATGGGTTTTACCATTTGGAAGCCAAGTATTTACATTGGAGAGCTCAAGGAAGTAAGCAGACTGAAGCACAGTTCTCGGATGGTACATTGCGATTGATAGGACTTCTGTTCTCCATATTGGCAGGTAAGGGAATCGCTTTATTGGAGGAACCCGAAATCAATCTGCACCCTGGTGTGGTGGCTCAGTTGCCGGAATTTATAGCACGGATGCAGCGGCATAGGCCGAGACAGATAATTGTTACTACTCACAGTTATGATATTTTGTCCAATGAAGGCATTGATGAAACAGAAGTGGTTCTGCTGTTGAACAGCGATGAAGGAACATTGGCGAAAACGGTTGATAAGATAGACGAAGTCAAGGAAGTTCTGGATGCCGGATTGTCTATGGCCGATGCTGTGTTGCCTGCAACAAGGCCGGACAATTTACAAAATATTGGCAATGTTAGTTTGGACTGAATATGAGGGAAATATATCTGGTTGGTGAGGATGAAGTAACAAAGGCCATCATCCGGAAAATAATGGCTGTATATACTCCCGAATTGACAGTGAAAGGGGAACTTCCGGCCCGAGGGAGCGAAATTAAAAATAAAATTGCTAATTTCAATCGTCTGGCAGTGCATACGCCTGTTGTTTTGCTGACCGATTTGGATACGGAAGATTGTGCACCTGTAGCAAAGAGCAACTTGTTGGAGGGAATTGAACAAAATGAAAATTTCATTGTGAATGTGGCGGTCGATGAAGCTGAAGCCTGGCTTCTGGCAGATCAGGATTGCTTTTCCAACTTTTTGGGAGTCGATAAAGAACGTATGCCGACATCGTCCATGCAAAAGCAGGGAGGAAGGGTAGAACGAAGAGAAATGCAGTTACCGCTGAAAGCTTCCTATTATCTGACGCACAACCTGGCATTACAGTCGTCTAAGGATGAAATAAAGGCACAGATTGGTTCGCAGGGCAGGCGGTGCAAAGGAAAAGAATATAATACGGCTTTAGTTCCTTTCATAGAAAATGAATGGGATGTAGAGAAAGCACGAGTTAATTCAGACAGCTTGGATAGGATGATCCGACGCTTGATCCGATTGAATGAAAAATAGTTGTCAGTGATAATCCCTTCCCCAAAGACCCACTTTAGCCCCCCTAAACATCCACTTTAGCTCCGTAAAGAGGGACTTTAGCAAGCGAAAGTGTAAGGTTTAGGGTTTAGTGTTTAAGGTTTAGGGTTTATAGTTAAGGGTGGTTGGAATTAAAAATTAAAAGTTGAAAATTAATAGTTAAGGGCTTAGGGTTGAGCGTTTAGAGTAGTCTATCTATCGGCTTAACTCCTTAAGTTCTTAACTTCTCTCTTCCTTTCTCCCTCTGAGGAAAGTTAGAATAATAAGGGGACAGGATGTCAAGGAGGAAGTGATTTTTTTGTTTATTCCCATAGAAATCGTTACATTTGCATCATGAGGTTGAACAGCAATGAAATAAAAACTATCCTTCAGGCGGCTCGCGAGATTTATGGAAGCCGGGTGAAGGTAAATTTATTCGGTTCGCGTCTTGACGATACGAAGCGTGGGGGTGATATTGACTTGTTGATTCGTAGCGTCGGAAAGGAACAGGGTGCATTGGCCCGCATTCGTCTGATAGCCCGTTTGAAGTATTTATTGGGCGAACGTAAAATCGATGTCATTGGCGACTATGAAGATAACGAAGTGGTGCGCGAAGCTTTGGAGAAAGGAGTGTTGTTGGCATGATTAAGCGTAAGGAAGAATTAGCACAGCGTTTACAGCGTGATTTTGAAGTGTGCGACCGTCACGTTTACCGTATCCGTGCTTACAAGACTCTATCGCTTTGCTCCCTTTAGATTATAAGTTGACCCAAGTCTTACAAATGCGAATTGAAAATTCATTATCCATTTTCAATTATCAATTATCAATTATCAATTATTTTAGGTATCGGCTTAACTCCTTAACCCTTCCCCCCTCTCTTTTGGAGAGGGGATGGGGGTGAGGCCCCCACCTGTTACAAATACCTCCCCAACGCCTGCTGGTTCCTGTAGATCTCGTCGCCGGACAGCTCTATCACCAGATAGCCCCGTTTCCCTCCGACACGTACGCTTTTGAAGCCTTCCTGCTTCATTACCATGCCGATTTTTACGGGATTCAGCTTATGCCGCAAGCCGGCATTGATGCGGGCCAGGATCTGGGCGTTGGTCACGAAGATGCACTCTTCTCCTTCCAAGGGGCGGCGGTAGTGCGTCAGTATCAGTTCCTGTTCCAGGCAGGGCACTTCAAACAGCTTGTTATGTTGATTCAGCGTCACCATCTCTTCCGTACTCAGCCAGTACTGGAAATCGCCGGTAGCCAGCGCGAAAGCCTGGGCATACACACCCTCGTAATCCACCGGATGGTCGAACGGGCTGTCGATGCTCTCTACTTCGAAAGGCATCCAGCGACGGTTTCCACTCAGGTCGGTCAGGAAGTGCGGGTTGTTGCTGGTGCCGCAGAAACTGGCAATGTGCGGTCTCACCTCTTTGAAGTGAGCATATGCCGCCCGTTCGTTCACATGGCGCATGGTGGTAAGCGCTTTCAGCTGGTTCAGCTCCTTGTTCTCCATCTCGTCCAGCTCCTCCAGGCACACCATGGCAAACTCTGCCAGGGTCAGCATGTCGTCCTTCGAGATGTTCCGGCTGTTGCTCTTCAGGTAGAAGTAACGCCGCAGTTCGGGCGGAAGCAGGTTGTTCAGCCAGGTAGTCTTGTAAATTCCCTGCCGGCCGATGAGCACCAGAATTTCGTGGTTCACCACCTCCTCGTTCAGCAAGGAAGCGATCATCGCCACCAGCCATTTCTTGAAGAGAGTGGCAAACAACTGCTGATTGTCTTTCACATGCACCTGTGCGGCCAGCTTCCCGATGTAGTCCGTATGGCCGTCCCAGGCAGGCAGCTGACTCATGTAGTGCAGGAAAGGATTGAACAGCTCCACAAACTCCGACTGGAGCACAGACCGCAGGTCGGCGATGCGTACCGCCTTCTTCTCCTTGCACATGCGGCACCACAAGGTGTTCACATCGCGGTCCGTCAGGTCGGCAAATACCAGGTTTTCAGCAGGAGCAAACTCACATTTTCCGGTCACGGTGTTTTTACGGAACTTCCCCTGACTGGCCAGAAACTCCTCGATGTCTTTCACCGAGGCATAGTCGCGGTCGCTTTCACCTCCTTCCTTCTTCTTCGAAGGCAGACGTCGTGTTCCAAACTCGTCCGTCTGGCGGTAACACGAGTGAAAGATGCCCTCCACATCGCCGTCGTAGTCGGCGAAACGTTCCGTGGCCCACTGTGTGGCCATTGTCCGGTCCACGCCGTAGGCATTCAGCAGGTAGCCCATCCGCATGATGTACTCGTTGTGATGATGTTCCACGTAAGCGATGCCCTCTTCCGCCAGTTGTTTTTCGGCAGCCTTCACCGCCCGTTTCAGCCGGTTGTTTCCCGCTGTCAGCTTCGCCGAAGCCGCTTGCCGCACTTTCTGTATGCCGAAGGGGATTGCTTCCGGATTGAAGAACACCTCCGGGTCGTGAGCCAGTCCGCTCAGCCGGGTAAGGTTCCGGCATTTGGCGTCGGCCTCCAGCCCAGTCAGTTCGTGATAGTGGCGGTTCATCGTCTCAAAAGCCAGGGTGTGCAGTTCCTCGTCCGATCTTGTAGCACAAGGCTCCTTCCTTTCGTAGCGGCTGATGACACGTATGCCCGTGCCGCTCATGGTGGTGTACGCCATCAGGGTATGCCCGTCCTGCCGGATCAGTTGCAGGCATTCGGCCATCCGCTCTTCGGGCACATGGTCAAAGTCGGCCAGACACAGCAAGGTATATCCGGCGATGTGTTCTTTCCGCTTTCCGCCTTCGAAGCGCACAGCTACAGCGAAACACGGGCAGGCAGCCTTCTCGCGTGCGGCGGCAGTATTCATGTGTTGCTGCCGGTAGTAGCGGTGGCGTTCGGTGTGTTCCGCCGTGCTGGCGTCGTTACGGATCATTTCCACGATGGTTCCCAGGGTTGTCTCTGTCGGCTGAGTGCCGGAGTAGCCGTTAAACAGGCTGATGATCATGTTTTTCATAATCATTGTTGATTCTTGGTTAAACAAAATAATACGAAAGCCGTGTCCCGATAGTTCTTCGCACACTTCCGTTGGCGCAAAGGAGCACAAAGTTTTTGGAACCGCCAAACACCCCAGTACTTACATGTCGGTACTGTAGGAGTATAAAAATAACAGATTTTAAGCACTTTTTAGATATTGCTGTTACGCACTCGCCTAAAATAATTATTAACTCTAAAAAAACAATTATGAAGACAGAAGATTATTATAATTCAAATTTAGGTTGCTATATAGCACAGTTACAAAGTGTTATCAAAGTAGATGGTCGTCTGTTACGTGATGAAGACATAGTAGCCAAGGCTCACATGTCGAAGTCCACCTATCAGCAGATAAAAAAGGGGTAAATCCGAAACTTTACGGATATTATGCCGTCCTTCGCATCTACCTGGAAGCTTGTCGCACAAGCAAGGTTCTCCCTTTGGAGCAGTTCCTCATCGAGTTGTTGCGCAGTCTGGAAGCTGATTACCAGGCACGTTTCAACAAGTGATGCCCATCTCGGTAGAGTGCGCTGGCGCCATAGATACCCCGGCGCACTCTCAACCTCAGCTTGACAGCTTGGTATCCCGAAAAACCAACTTTTTCTTCGCGCGCGTGTAGGTGAAGTTTAACACAAGTGTGAAGGAAAGTTAAGCTTCACCTGCACGCGCGTGAGGAAATGTTAGAATAATCAGGGGGCAGGGTGTCAAGCATTAAAGTGTAATGTAAAATTAAAAATACAAATATCGTGTCAGAATCATTAAAGCAAAAAACAGTCAAAGGTGTTAGTTGGAGTTTTATTGATAATATCACTAATTATGGAATAGCATTTTTAGTCGGTATTGTTTTAGCTCGTATTCTTACACCTGAAGAATACGGCGTAATGGCCATGGTTACCATTTTTATAGCAGTCTCCAATTCTATAGTCGACAGTGGCTTTTCTAATGCCTTGATTCGAAAGACAAGTATTCGGTCCGTTGATTACAATACTGTATTTTATTTCAATCTAATCGTCAGTATTTTTTTATACCTGATACTTTATGTGTCGGCGCCGGCCATCAGTGTATTTTTCAAGGAACCGGTTCTGGTCGATGTCATGCGAGTGATTGGTTGGGTACTAATAATTAATGCTTTTGCTATCATTCCCCGTACTATTTTGGTGCGGAATATCAATTTCAAGACTCAGACCAAAGTCTCTTTGATAGCTTCTCTTAGTAGCGGAATTATCGGCATTGGCATGGCACTAACCGGGTGGGGAGTCTGGAGTTTGGTGGGACAGCAGTTGACCCGTCAGTTATTTAATACAGTGTTTCTATGGATTTTTTGTCGCTGGCGTCCTTTGTGGGAATTTTCTATCCAATCCTTTAAAGAATTATTCGGATTCGGTTCAAAACTGTTGGCATCCGGATTGATCGATACCATATACAAAGATATTTACTCATTGATTATTGGCCGTTTCTATTCGGCCGCTGATTTGGGACAATATACTCGTGCAACCCAGTTTAGTACAATTTTTTCCAGTAATCTAACTACTGTTGTTCAACGTGTCAGTTATCCGGTATTGAGTTCTATCCAAAATGAACCGGAACGTTTGTTGGGGGCTTATCGTCGGGTTATTAAGACGACAATGCTGGTTGCTTTTGCTTGTATGTTGGGTTTAGGTGCTGTTGCTAAACCACTTATTGTCCTTTTAATTGGTGAAAAATGGCTACCTGCAGTTTCTTTTTTACAAATTATCTGCTTTGCTGGCATGCTTTATCCACTTCATGCTATCAATCTGAATATTTTACAAGTGAAAGGCCGTTCCGACCTGTTTCTGAAATTGGAAATTATAAAAAAAGTGATAGCGGTTATTCCGATTGCTATTGGTATTTTTTATGGAATTGAATTTATGTTATGGGGTAGTGTCTGTACCTCTTTCGTAGCATTTTTCTTAAACAGTTATTATTCTGCTGATCTCATCGGCTACCCCACGCTTCGACAAATCAAAGATGTGTTACCAACTTTTCTTGTTTCGTTAATAGTCGCAGGTATTATGTGGGGACTATCATTCCTTCCTTTGTCCTACTATATCATTCTACCGTTACAACTTATAATTGGTTTGGTTCTAGCATACCTCATTTACGAACGAATCCAGCTGCCCGAATACATGGAAATCCGCGGTATGGCACTGTCTATCTTTCGTAAAATTAAAAATAAATCCTGATAGTTAGGAATTTTCAAAAGATAAGGCTATTTTTGCACCGATATTCGATGAAATGTGGGGTTGAGCGTTGAGGGATGAGTGTTGAGTGTTGAGGGATGAGTGTTGAGTGTTGAGGGATGAGTGTTGAGCGTTGAGGGATGAGTGTTGAGCGTTGAGGGATGAGTGTTGAGCGTTGAGGGATGAGTGTTGAGCGTTGAGGGATGAGTGTTGAGC